>Ga0183095_10072_pt3 | contig 170372 bp, 146 predicted proteins | sample BioMet4_FD_130346 | JGI IMG/M metagenome (GOLD analysis project Ga0183095, IMG submission 130346) | Microbial communities from bioreactor (seeded with sewage sludge) at LBNL, California, USA - Biofuel metagenome 4 (v2) (version 3) | ecosystem: Engineered > Bioreactor > Anaerobic > Unclassified ...
GCCAATTAACGTAGCGTCCGTCGTTTGGTAGCCATGCAAACGACCAATGATGCGATCGTTAAGCTCTTTTAGGTTGCTTAGCTGTTCCTTATCAAGGTCGTCCAATTTGTCGATGAAGGAACGAAGATCGTAAGTTTTGAGGATTTTCCGAAAGATCACCGAGCGTTCTTCGGTGTCGGAATTAATCATCTTGTTAAAGTCGCCTTGAGCGATCATCATCGTCTGCTCAAACTGCTCGCGGTCGAGGCCAATGATTTCAATGATTTTTTTATTGGCAACAGGGATAGCTGAAATTGGACTGAAGCCAGGACCCACTAACTCAACATGGGCCTTATCCTCCACTTGCTTATCGCCACGTTTAGCTGGGCGAAGTTGATTCGGATAACGAGTGATGGTGTATTCCTTGCCTTGATAAGCGAAAACAAACTTTACGAAAGTCACGGTGTCTGGCGAAGCGAAACCGCTGCGTAAGGTGGAAGTCTCTCTATATTGACCTGAAGCTTCACCATAAAGGGCATAGCAAATCGCATCGAAAATTGTGGTCTTGCCCGCGCCGGTTGGGCCATTGATCAAAAACATCCGATCACCAAACTTGGTGAAATCAATTTCCACCAAATCTTTATAGGGCCCGAAGGCCGACATTGTTAAGTGAAGCGGCTTCATTGTTTGTCCTCCCCATTGATCAAATAATCAGTCACGATTTTCTTTTGCTCTTCCGTAATGTCATCACCAGTTTGGGCTTTATAGAAATCGAAGAACAACTTGTCTTTTTGAACATGCTCAACATCGATGGCTTTAATCTCGGGAGAAACAACTTCTCGGCTCACGTAATCCACCCAAGCAGCATAAGGGAACTTAACCTTCAGTTTTGCCATCGGATCATCAAGCAAAACTTTGTCGGTCAAGGAGGCGAAAACATAAGCGTTTTTATCAGCGTCCATAGCAAGGATTTCATCAAGGGTTCCTTGCAGTTTAATCACATCGTGCAAAAAGTGAATCGGAAGGGTTTTGACGGAGATATTTTTGTTTTTGGCTTCGATGATGGTGAATGATTTGTCGATGTTGGCCTCATCGCGGTGATACTTCAAAATCGAACCGGCATAACGCATATTCTTGGCCACGTTTTGTGGCTTATGAATATGGCCTAATGCCACATAATCAAAGAAAGCGAATATGGAGGTCGAAACGGCTGCGACGTCCCCCACTGCGACACCATCCTCGGCGATGATTTCCTCGCTGCCTCCAATGGGCAATTTCCCATCGAGCGGCACCACCATTTGGTGAGCAAGAAGAATGTTGGTTTTGGCTGGGTCGACATTCATTCTCTTAATGACTTCGGAAATGGCTTCGCTATAGGTTTTATACTCCGTTCCGAAAGCGCAGTTCACATCCAACGGACGGATGAACGGCAAGAGATATATCTCAGCATCGAGAAGATGGATTGGGGCCAAAGATTCTTCAACCTTCGTTACAACGTGAATGCCTTCATCTTTGAAGATAGAACTGCCAAAGTGGAGTTTATCCGCCGAATCATGGTTGCCAGATATGATGAAGCAAGGCAAATGAAGCTTATGAATCTTGGTTAAAAAAGAATCAAAGAGGGCGGTCGCCTCCGCGGTCGGGACGGTCGTGTCATAGATATCGCCACATAAGAAAATGGCATCAACCTTTTCGTCTTGGGCGACTTGTAAGGCTTCGTCCAAAACATAGGTCTGGTCTTCAATAAGGTTATATTCCTTAAGACGCTTTCCTAAATGCAAATCGCTAAGTTGAAGAATTTTCATGGCCCACCACCCCGAAAAAAATTTTTCGCGCTGTATAAATTTTAGGCTTTCCTAGGTGAAGACTAAAGACCTTTTGCACCTAAAGTCGCATAGTCGAGAAATATAACCCTTTTCTCTTCTAAGAGGATACCTTTGAAGCTACAATATTAAGCAATGGGAACAGAAGTCAAAGAAAGCCTTTTTAGAAGCGGAATCCCCTATCTTTTTGTAGCTTCTTTTTCCTATCATCCAACGATCCTGGCATGGAAAAACCAGCATCCTGGGCTCGACATCAAACTCGTGACCAAAGAAGATTTGGTTGGTTATCTTTCATTTTCTTATTCTGGAAACCCCATCGCCCACCTGCTTCATAAACAAAGCCATTATGGGTATAGCAATATCAAAGAAATATTGTCTTTGCTTCCTGTCGCAAATTACGAAAAAGACGATGAACTAAAAGCGATTTATGATGATTTAAAGGCTAATGGCCTTATCACCACCGATCCGTATGGCACGCTTCAAATTCAAGGACGGGAAATCTACCTTTTCGAAGACGATGAGGACGCCGAGTTAAAAGAATTCTTAGGCCGCCATGGTTATAAGGCGAAAGACCTTCATTTCTCCGACTTAGGTTTTAAAGCAAACGAAGGAATTCCCAACATCTTTCTTTTCGGCACGAAAATCGAACAGTATTTTTATCTCTTCTCTTCTTTAAGAAAAGACATCGTCGCTGGTAAGACCGACCCGAAGACTATTCACATCCTTTCCAAAGACGAAAAAGAGGCCTATCTTCTCACTCTGTTTTCCGACATTTTCCAAGTGCCTGTCCAAATCTCTTCAAGCGTTCCTTTGTTAACCGACAGCTCAGTCGTCAAAACCATCAAAGAATATTATGCGAATCGCCACATCGCCAAAGTTGAAGAAAAAGATGATTCTTTGAAACAGCTAAATCACCTCATTGACGAATTCGGACTCGATACTTTGGACTTTGATTTTGGGTACGCGAATCTAATAGAAATCCTTTCTTCCTCGAGAAGCAAAGATCCGACAGGAACCCAAGGCGGTGTTCAATGCGATCAACAAGTTTCGTTCTCAAAAGGCCTTTATTATGTTACGGACTTCACGAGCGATACTTTCTATGTAATGAGCAAAGATAACGGGGTTTTGCCGGATGCCCGTTTGGTCAAAATCTCGGCAAATCCCAGCTATACCAAGACTCTACTCGACAAGAGACTAAAGTATAATTTCATCGACTACAATCGGATTGCTTTCCTTTCGAGCGTCAAGATTCATCTCGACGACAAAATCTATAAATCGCCAATTATCGACGAACGAACCGAATGGTCACCTCTGGATGAGAGTGGCCATAAGATTAGTTGCATCAAAGAAATCAATTCCCCAAATCTCAATGGCCTTTATACTGATAAAGGAAAAGCCTTGGAAAAAGCCTATTACAAGGATGGCGTTTTCGCCGCGCCTGATGAAGGGTATAAAACCTACGATCATTCATTTCAAAAAATTGAAAATTTCCCTACACCGAAAACATTTAATCCCAGCAGTTTTGACGACTACTATGATTGCCCTTATAAATTCTATCTAGACAAGATACTTGGAATTGATGGTTTCGTAGCCAATTTCGACACCACTTTTGGCAACTTATCCCATTACGTAATCGAACACGCATACGATAACAATTTCTCCTTTGACAAAGCGTGGGATGATTTCTTTAAAACGGATGATTACACGAAGTCCAACTATCTTCCGACACCTCAAGATCAAGCGGCCTTTGCCATTAGACGGAACGGCCTCGAAAATATCGCTTCTTTTATCCATGGTCAAAAATACTTAGCCGATGGAACAGTTCGTTCTATCACCAGCGAAAGCGAAAAGACCATCAGAAAAACCTTGTGGAACCACTACTTCATCAGCGGCCGTTTCGATAGCATCGTTTTCTCGGTTGGAGAATCAGGCCAAAGCTATTACACCATCCTCGATTTCAAGAGCGGTGTCTCAGGCACTTTCGACATCAAAACCGTCTTCCTCGGTGGTTCACTACAATTGCCGGTTTACCTTTTTGCCATCGCTAACGATCCCCAGTATACCAATGGAGCAACTTTTGGCGGGTTCGGCATCGTTCACATCTTTGCGAAAAAAGCTTCGGACTATGTTGACTCCAATGGTTATTTTTCCACCAATCAAGCCGCAAAAGTGTCGAAAATCGCTGGTTTAACCTGCAATGACAAGGATTACGTAATGAGCCTTGACCTAACGGCCCTAACAAAGAAAGGCGCCGTTTCTTATCATAATGGTTCTTACCTAAAAGGCGTAGCGACGTTCCCGCTCGAAAAAGATACAAAATTCGCAACAACCTCTGTCTTGAAAAAGGAAGTCTATACTTACTCCACTTTCTTAACGGACGCAAAAGATGCGGCTATCAAAACGATGGATAGCATAAAAGAAGGCCTATTTCCGATATCGCCAGTGCAAGAAACCGACAAAGACAATGATCTCCCCTGCTCATTTTGCAACTATCGTGATATCTGCTACCGCGCTAAGCAAGATGCGCGGCTCGTGAAAGAGTCTATTAAGAAACACTTCCCATTAAAAGCCGACGAGGATAAAAAACATGAGTGACATCACGAACTTCAACGATGAACAAAAAGATGCCGTTCTTTGTTCTAAGGATACGAACGTCATCATTTCGGCTGGCGCTGGAAGCGGCAAAACTAGAACCTTGACCGAGAAGGTCTATTCCTTGATTGCCGATGATCACATTCCACCTTCGCGTATTTTAGCCATGACCTTCACAAATAAAGCGGCTCACGAGATGAAAGACAAAATCATCGCCCGCTTTAGAAGTGGCAATTCTCTTCAAGACCAAGAAATTGCCAATGAGATCCAATCCGCCCACATTGAAACATTCGATGCTTTCTTTCTTTATCTCACCCAAAAATATTCTTCGGCATTGTCTCTTCCTCATTCGACTAGCGTTCTCAATGACACAATTGGCAAAACCAAAGAAAAAGAACTGCTTGATGAAATTTTTAACGAATATTATGCCGACCCCGTTAAAGGGCCAAAACTAATTAAAACCTTAAAAAAGTTTAACTTCTCCAATGACGGCACAACCAAGAACCTCATTTTGGACTTACGGAAAAAACTTAATGGTTTATTGGTTTCTGAACGCGACGAATATCTTAATAATTACGACAGCAAATTCCTTTCGCCATCCTTCTTCCAAGAGCAGCAAGCCATCTTCCTTGATAGCCTTAAGCACGAACTGAAGAACGCCCGGAACGAAATGTGCCTAGCCCAGTATTGCAAAGGCGAGGCTCCCGATGTTTTGGCCAATAAACTCCAGTCCATCGACCAATCCAAAGAAAAATCTATTTTAGAACACCCACATTTTGACCACGAACTCGTGACGAAAGCCCTGAAGGCTCTAGACGACCTCATCGCCGATCCTGATGAAGGATCTTTCTTGAGCGATTTCTCAGATTACCAAGACAAGGAAACCGAAAAATTCCAGCTGTTCAATGGCGTGAGCGGCAATATCAAGAAATTCAAAAAAGATTATCCAGACGATTACGCCATTTATGACATCGCCAAATTCATTATCAAAGACGGCGATAGCCCTGTTAAGAGTGATATTTTGTCCTATAAGAGTTTTGCGTACCAATGCGATAAGCTCTCTTCTTTCAAAGACGACATTCATATCTTCTTCGATATCGTGAAAGAGCTAAACGCTCGTTACGACAACTATAAGCGTTCAATCGCCCAGTTCGAATTCGGCGATATTGCCGTTTTCGCCTTATCGCTTTTGGAAGACCCCAAATATGCCAAGGAAAAAGAAGAAATCGTCAACCAGTTCGATTTCATTTTGGTGGATGAATATCAAGACACCAACGATTCCCAGGAAGCCTTCTTGCAAGTCCTTTCCAGCAAAGCCACCATCTTCGCCGTTGGCGACGTCAAACAATCAATTTACGGCTTTAGAGGCACGAATTGCGGTCTCTTTATCGCCCGCAAAGAAAACTATCGTCTGAAAGAACACGTAGACGAGAACGGCAAGAAGTTCCATGTTATCGAAATGAACAAGAACTATCGTTCCGTCAAAAAGGTCCTTCTCGACATTAACACCATCTTCGACAACTATATGCGCCACGACCACGGCGGCGTGGATTATTCTGATGAAGCCGAATATCTCCACTATGACGAAAAAAAGGATATCTATTCTTCGAAAGTTCTCAATCCCAAAGGCGAATATGGCATCAATCTTTTAACTTATGATTACGATAAGTTTTCGAGTGAAAGGCCAGATGAGGATACCGCGGGATATGAAGCCCTTGCCATCATTGACGACATTCAAAAAAAGATAGCTTCTGGTTACCAAGTTCTAGGCGAACACAACCATCTGCACAATTGCCAATACAGTGACTTCTGTGTCATCGTTCGCAAGAAGAGCAAGTACGATGCCTATCAAAGATTATTCCAGGAATTCCATATTCCTTTAAACGTTGAAACAAGCGATCACCTAACCGACATCGACGCCATTTTAACCATGCAATCCCTCATCGGATTGACGGTTTTGCTAAGTGAAAAGAGCGACCCATCGGCCTATCAACCCGAAGACCTATATCAACTGAACCACTACTTTATGTCGGTGGCGAGGTCTTACCTCTATTTCGGAAAAGAAGGCGGATATACCGATTCAAAAATCGATGCCATCGTGAGATCGAAAGACCCAAAGGTTTTCTTTGAGGACCAAATCATTAAAGACGTTCTTAAGTGTTACGAAGATAATAAGGAAAGTCGTCTTTCTGATTTCTTCTTAGCGCTCCTTAAAAAGTTCCAAGTCATTGAAAAACTTTATGAGGTCGGCCAGGTTGAGAATAACCTCAATAAAATCGAATCGTTCTATCGTCTCCTTTTAGCCCAAGAGTCCATGGGTAGCAACTTCAGAGAAATCGTTGATCTTTTTGATGCTGTTTCAAAGTATAAAATCGAACTCGAAACCGAATCCGTTAGCGAAATTAAAAACGCGGTAACCCTTATCACCATCCACAAGATGAAAGGCGATGAAAAACCAATCGTTTATTTGCCGACCTCCTGCAATGGAAACGCCAATGGCGGAGGGGCGGACGACAATCCAGATTATCTCTTCTCTCGTCACTTAGGACTTATCCTTAAAAACTATTGGCACGATGGCCAACCAACCACCACTTTCTTGACCCGGAACTTTGCAGAACTCCCAGAAGCGATCAGCGACGAAGCGGCTGAACACGTTCGACTCCTTTATGTCGCTTTCACAAGGGCTAAAGAAACGATTTATGTAGTCTCGAGTGGCGTCCCGTCCAATAAGAAAAACGCCGAAGATCCTTATAGCGTAATCATCAAATTCACCCCGTCATATAATCTGATTAATGGGGCTTTTGCGAAGATAATGATTCAAAAAGGCGTGATTTCGAATAATGACTTCACTCATTATTTAAGCACCATCGCTATGTATGATGACGCTTTTAAGAACCGGCCCTTAAACCGTTCGACTCCGTTCCTTGAAGCGGTTCATGGACTCTATGACGAGAAGGTCATCAAAGCTCTTCGCGACGACATTGATAACAAGATCGCGAATCTGAAGAACCTCATCATTAATTACTACTTCAACCTCTTCCAAGCGGACACTGCTTCCAATCGTTCAACTGTCGCCAACGAGACCTGGGAAGGACTTGACGAAGACACTGATTTTGAAGGACCCGAAAGTCTTCTTGCCAGCGATTTAAAAGTGAATGTGATTATCGAAAAAGCGGGCGACGCTTTCTTTGCCGCCTGTGCCAAATTCTATGATGGGTTCCTGGGTCATTTCACCGAACTTGCGACCGTCTTCAAAAACCATTACATTGAAGATGTCCCAAGCGTCCTCAACAACATTTCCGCTCCTTCTTATGATTTCGCGGTCGACAATTCCGAAATCAAGATAGAAAACAAGGAAGCAAAACGGGCTTCGAAGCTTTACGTGGATTCGGATGTCAAACAAGCCACCCTCGACTATGGAACCTATCTCCACCGCTTATTGGAACTCACCAACTTTAAGACCAAGGATGTCTCCATAATCCAAGAAGAAAAAGATCGTGATCTCATCGCTAATGTTTTGAAGCTGCCGCTCTTTGCTAATCTCCAAAACAAAAATGTCTATAAGGAGTATTCGTTCTTTGACCAAGAAGCCAACACTTCAGGTTTCATCGATTGCCTGTTGGTCGACGAAACTGCAAAAGAAATCACCATCATCGATTACAAAACCAAAAATATCGACGATGCTGATTACGTTAACCAATTGGGCAAATACGAAAAGAATATCTCAATGATCTTCCAGGGCTATTCAATCAAAAAATACCTCTTGTCGATTCTCGATTGCGCAGTCCAAGAAATCAAATAAAAACGGGCAGCCTTCCGACCGCCCGTTTTCGTTATCTTTTATTCGTGTTTGCGTTTGCGAAGCGTGTAGAAGATGACAACACCCGCCATAGCGGCCGCCGCAATCGAAGCAAAGAGAACCCAAGAAGACTCTTTTGACTCCGGGTTCATGAAGGGTGAATAAACTCCCGAGGAAGCCGTTGATAAAGCATATAAACGATTGGCGATGGCTTCGTAAGAGACGTTGGTTTTTTCGGTCTCGACACGGTTAATGTCTTTCCAAGTAAAAACGGTCGCCGAATTGATCGCCGCTTTGGCGGTCGTGTTAGTGATGCCGTTATAGGCATTCCAAAGGGTCGTCGCATCGGTTTTAGAAATAGTGCAAGAGCTGCTGTTAGTCGCGGCTTCTAGAGCCGCCTCGGCCTGACAAATCCATCCAGCCGCAAGACCCAAGACGTCATCTCCGATCGTTCCTGCAATCGTATAGTAAGCATCTTCCATAATCGTCAAATCTGCAGTCTGATTAGCTGCCGTTCCATCACTGAAGATTACTTTATTATCTCCAGAACCAGTCAAATAAGCGCATTTGGCGATGCCTCCATTGGATTGGAAATTTGTTGCGACCGTATCGTATTGGCCATTCGTGCCACTAACAACCTTCGTTCCAGGGAAAGCGCCCATGGCCTCAGATTGGCCAAAGGTGTAAATATAGACATTGGACCAACCCTGAAGTTGGAAATACATATAGCGATATGTAGATAAAGTTGTGTATTTGGCGTAAAGACTGCCGGCCGCCGGCCACGTCGTGACCGTGTAGGCAGAAGTACAAAGTTCATCGGTAAACCATCCGTCGAACTTGGTGCCAGTGATGTGCTGATCCACAGGTGTAAAGGCCGTTCCACTAAACGCTGTTTCAGTGGCGATTGCCGTGGCATCTTTAACGCCATCCACGACTTTGTATTCCGTAATGGCGACTGTCGTTTGAGCAGCAAAAGAAACAGTCACTCCATACGACATATCGTCGTATTTATAAAGATTGCCGGAAAGAGAGAATGTGAATTGGCCAGTTTTACCGGTTTTAACCACGGCATTATGATCAGAACTTCCATCATCAGAGAAATTGTCCGAAGACACCGAACTTAATAGAGCGCCTCCAAGGTATTTTGTCCATGCTTCATCGGCGCGAATTTTAAACGCCGTGCCTTCAACCATCGAAACAACGAGCGTCTTTTTTCCGGTCTCCGCATCATATGCGCCGGATTTAACATAATCGCTTTCCCAATTGTTTCCCGGGAAGGTTCCGATAATGCCCCAGGTATGGCCGTCATCGGCATCAACGGCCGCTGTCTTAGTTGCGGGTTTTCCTAACGAATAACCAGCCACTCCCAGCGCCAAAACGCCCACAGCTGTAGCCACAGCATAAAGCCAATTTTTCTTGTTCATTGATAGAACTCCTTTAAAGGTCTTATACATTATTATATGAAAGCCCTTCCAAATTTTCCAGTGGCTAACGGAAGAAAATGTGCTATCTCGACAAAGAGAAGTGACGATAATCGGTCGAGCAGTCTTGGGTTATTTTTTGTATGTAGTTTCGATAACGGTACTCACTGGCGAGCCATAAGTTAATGCCTTGCTCTAATGGCGCTAAATCGGTGGGAATACCACCAAAGTAATTAGCATTTAAAGTGCAGAACGTCTCCACCATCGCATCGTGGTCGGAAGTTGAATAGTAATCATTCGCCAACATGAAGTTCACATTCGCGGCATCGCTATCATGAAAGAACTTTCTAGAGTAGGTATGGAAGTCCAAGAGATTTTGATCGGTTAAGCCTTTTTCTATCGCCCATTCCTTTACCGGAACTTCTTTGGTGGCATAGGTTAACGCGTGACCATCATAATGAATTTGAGCGTATTGGTTCGGCGTTACGAGGAGGCTTGATAAAGTGGCGTCCGTAAGAGTTTTTTCCGTGGCCTGATGTTGGATGTGCATGTGACCAGAAAGATTAAGGAAAACACCATTATCTTCGTATATCGGCGCTAAATCGGCTGAACGGTTAACGTTATAACGACTGGAAAATAAGGGATTTTGCGCCAATAAAGTCTCGTGGCTGACAGAGATAACCTGCGCATTGTTCTTTTTAGCCTCTTTTAGGGCCTCTTTGGCCCATTCGAAGGTCTCGTCGCTTATTTTATTGGTGCCATTGCTGTCAGCGTCTAAGAAGAGCAGCCAAAGGTCTTTTCTAAGGTGATAGACGTAACTGAACGAATCTTCATCCACTGAAAATGCTTTTTCGGGTCCGAAAGACCAATAGAGTTTTCTAAATTCTTCTTTCGTCACGGAAGAGACGAGCTCATAAGTGTCACCGGTGAATTTTGCGGCATCAGAATTGGCGATGTCGTGATTGCCGGGAATGACAAGCGGCTGGATGCCGTCTTTTTGAAGGGCGGTCAATTTGTCGACCAGGTCAATATGGCTTTGTTTTTCGCCATTGAAAGTGAGGTCGCCCGAAAGAACGAGAACATCAGGTTTGTCTTTCTTGACGTCGCTTAGAAAAGCATCCACCACTTCTGGTCCATAATAACTGGCTTTGCCATCCGCGTTTTTGATGAGATTCTGGTAAAAGAAACCATGATCAGTGAGAGACGGCGAAAGAAAATGGAGATCGGTTCCTTGATAAAGAGAAACAGGCTTCGTAGAAACGTTTTCGGTAGGCGAGTTGGCATGGACGGCTTCTGAACACGATGAAAGCAAAATCGCTAGGGAAACAAAGAAAAAGGTTGCCATCCGCTTGTGGTTCATCTCGCTAATTATAAAGACAAACGACGACAAATACCTTTTTGATGTCTTAGCTCACTTAATCAATTCGCCGAGTTTGGCATAAAGAGTCGGAGGGTCGATGGGCTTCGCGACATGCCCATTCATGCCAGCGGCAAAGCATTTCTGAACATCTTCCCCAAAGGCGTCGGCGGTCATGGCGACGATTACGACCGTTTTCGCATCTTCTCGAACCGAGTTACGAATGGCTTTTGTTGCGGCGTAACCATCCATGTTCGGCATCCGAATATCCATCAAAATCGCATCGTAATAGTTAACCGGAGACTTCTCAAATGCTTCAAATCCCTGCCGGCCATCGCCAGCGAGATCCACCACAAAGCCCTTTTCTCGTAAAATCGTCAAAGCGATTTCCTGGTTGATTGGGTTATCTTCGCAAAGAAGGACGTGCTTGCCTTGGAAGGAGGTGGGGTTGGCGCTTCTTTCTTTGGATTTCAAAGAGGCTTCGCTCTCTTCAATAGAAACGCTATCGGTATCCAGAACGACTGTGAAATCTGATCCTTTGCCAATTTCGCTCACCAACGTGATTGTCCCACCCATCAAATCGACCAGCTTCTTCGTGATGGCCATGCCTAAGCCTGTGCCTTTATGGAAGTTGGCTGGGTCATCACGATCTTCTTGGGTAAATGGTTCGAAAATGATTTTTTGGAATTGCTGGCTCATGCCGACGCCATTGTCCTTCACGTCCATGGTGAAACGGACTTTGGGAGCTTCCAAATCTTCAATCTTCAAGAGGCAATGAACGGTTCCGTTCTTCGGCGTGAATTTCACGGCGTTGGAAAGAAGGTTCGAAAGAATCTGCTCGACCCGCAGCTTATCGAGCAACGGGATTTTATTCGATTGCTCGATAACTTCGATGCTGAAATTAACATTCTTGTCGGTGAAAAGAGGAGAAATTACGTTATTTAGATAGCCTTCGATTTCTTTCAAAGGATAAGGCTCACGATGAAGTTTTACCTCGCCCGCTTCCGCTTTAGACATATCAAGAATATCGTTGACCAGGCTTAAGAGGAATTGAGACGAAACATCAATCTTATCGAGACAATCACCGACGTCGCTGGACTTGTTCTTTTGTTTGGCGATATAGGTCATGCCAACAATGCCATTAAGCGGAGTTCGAATATCGTGCGACATGCGCGAAAGGAAATCGGATTTGGCTTTATTGGCCGCATCGGCTTCTCGTTTGGCCGCGGCTAGAGCCACCGCTTGTTTCTTGCTGACTTCGCTATAGACGATAAGGAAAACCATGGCGAGCAAAACGAGAATCAGTACGACAGTGACCGAAACGCTAGCCGCCGTATATCGCCTAAAAAGCAAGGATAAAGAGAATGGCTCTTCATAAACAGAGTTATCGCTCAAGATACTCTGAATATGGGTGGTGGAAAGACGCTGCAAACCTTTTGAAAGAACTTGCAGCAACACCGGATTTGAACCATCGGTAATCGAAAGGGCGATGCTTTGGGTAATCGTTTGAACGGGTTGGAAAGACATCGATGAATAAGCGAGCATCGAGCGATAGTAGTTGGCTTGATAATAGTTCAAGAAAGTGCAATCGGCTTTGTCTTTTCGGACCGCCTCCATGCATTCATTGCAAGTCTCATATTCAACACGGGTCAGATTGGGAAATTTTGCAGTGATTCGATCGGCCAAATAACCACTTTTAACGACGGCGACGCTTTGAGGCGTGGCATTGGTATTGCTAACTTGTAGAACAGAACCATTAACATAAGGCTGCGTCATCAATAGCTTATGATTGCTCGCCCATATATAGTTGCCAGAAATGGCCATTACGGCATCGTTTTGCGATTTAGCGATATCTTGATAAATATCATAAGTGGAATCAGCTAAAACGAAACGGAATGTCAGCCCGGTATCCTCCGCAATCGCCCGAATGATATCTGGAGTAATGCCAGCGGCCGTTCCGTTCTTGTCGTATTCGAAAGGCGCCCAGTTGTTTTCGTAATAGAAATTGATGGTGTTTTTCTGGGCGATATAGGCGTTTTCTTCTTTCGTGAAAGCAAAGGCTTGCGAAGCTGTACGACTGAAATGGTAATTATAAAGATCACTATTAAAACTGGGGTTATAGGCAAAAAGAAGAGACATCGCGTCATCGAGTTGGGTTTTCAAAGTCGAATCGCTTAATTTGGTGGAGATATAAACGGAATCTGGCTTGCATTTACAAATGATGGTGTAGGATGCCGGGACATCATAGAAGTTATTGGTTGCCACCGCTTTCACTTCGCCATTGTCTAAAGCGGCGAACATTTCCTTGGCAGTCGAAAAGCCAACTTTGTCAAAGGTAAAACCTTTTTCAGTGCCAAGAGCCGTAAACGCGTCAATAATCGTCCCGCCCTCTTCATAGGCGATTTTATAGCCGTTAAAAGCCGAATAATCGTTATAGGCGACCATCGTATCGCCCGTTGCGTAAAGATAGCAGGTTTCAGTGCCCATCGGCTCGGATGAGAAATTTAGTTTTTGTTCCCGCTCAGCGGTTTTGCTCACGTCGACCAACACATCAATGTCGCCATTGATGGCTTTTGTTAGCAATTCGTTCCAACCAGCCGAAACGAAGGTGTAGTTCCAATAAGCGTATTCTGCAACGGCCTGAAGATAATCTTGGAAAAAGGCCGTTGTTTCGTTTGTTTGACCAGTAGTCGTTAATTCGACGGAAGGAATTCCAACGCTAACTTCCCTCCGACTTTGCGAAACCGCGAAACCTTCTTCGGAGGGACGGTTGATAACCGTGGGATGTTCAAGCGTTCCAAAGGCCGAGGACGAAACGATAGAGAAAGACGCCATAAGCAGCGCCAAACGCGATAAGAAGGAATGCACGATTTTCATTTCTTAGGTCCTTTGAGCGGGAAGACCGCGACGAAACGTCTTCGAATACTGCAAAAAACTATTCTTCTTTTAGCGTTTAAATTTTGGCATTTCCCTACCGGTATTTCAACTCTGGTAAAGAGGCAATATTTGATAAAGATAAGTTAATCTCGGTTACTCTTCGGCCTGCTTCATGGAAAGGCTGATTCTCTTGCGCGCTAAATCAACTGCCAAAACTTTTACTTTAACAATTTGATTGAGGTGAACAACTTCCAAAGGAGAAGAAACTCGTTCCTTCGACATCTCGCTTATATGAACCAAGCCATCCTGATGGACGCCGATATCGACAAAACATCCAAAATCGACAATGTTTCTTACCGTTCCATTCAGGATCATTCCTGGCACCAAATCCTTGATGTCTTTGGCTTTCGAAGAGAGGACGGCACTAGCGGCGCTGTCACGTGGATCGCGGCCTGGTTGACGAAGCTCTGAAATGATATCTTTTAGAGTCTCTTCTCCTAAGCCAAGCGAGGTAGCTAACCCCGGCTTTTTTATGACTTCGTCAAGCAACATATTGGCTTTCGGGGTGCCAAGTTCCTGAATCGAAAGACCAGCTTCGGCAAGAAGGGCTAAAGCGGCTTTGTAGCTTTCAGGATGCACGGCCGTGTTATCAAGCGGATAACCACCGGCGATTCTTAAGAAGCCGGCGCATTGTTCATAAGCCTTGGGTCCAAGCTTCGGGACTTCACGGATATCGCTGCGCTTTTTGAAGGGACCGTGTTCGTCGCGATAGGCTACGATGGCTTTCGCGAGCGATGGTCCAATACCGGAAACGTATTTTAGCAAAGAATAAGACGCGCTATTAAGGTAAACTCCGACCTCGTTAACCGCATCTTCCACCACACCCTCAAGGGCGGTCGCGAGTTTCTTTTGGTCTAGGTCGTGTTGATACTGACCAATGCCCATTGAATAAGGGTCGATTTTGACCAATTCAGAAAGAGGATCTTGGAGACGCCTAGCTAAGGAAATCGCTGACCTCTTTTCGACGGTTAGCTCTGGGAACTCTTCCGTTCCTAAAGGCGAAGCACTATAGACGGAAGCACCGGCTTCGTTGACAATCACGATAGGCGTGGTCAGGCCATTTTCTTGTAATAATCCCTGCAAAAAGGCTTCGGATTCCCGACTGGCGGTTCCATTTCCTAAAGCGATGTAATCGATTTTGTCATTGCGGATAAGCGAGACGACAATGCGTTTGCTTTCCTCAATACGGCCCGCTCCTCCAACTGTTGGATAGACCACATCGACATGGAGAAGCTTACCATTCTCGTCAACGCTCGCGAGCTTGCAGCCATTGACAAAAGCGGGGTCAAAGCCAAGCACTCTTTTGCCTTTTAAAGGCGCCCCTAAAAGGAGCTGCTTCAAGTTGTCTTTAAAGAGAAGGATCGAAGCGTCTTCGGCCTTCGTAAAAAGATCGCTACGGATATCATTCTCGACGCTCGGGGCGATAAGCCTCTTATAACTGTCTTCCGCAATCAAACGAATCTCTTTTTCAAAGGGCGAATGGGGTTTCAAATAATGACGGACGATGGAGTTGATCAAAGTGAAATGATCATATTCAAACGAAACGCTGAGACCTTTTTCTTTTTCGCCACGATTCAAAGCCAAAACCTGATAGTTTTTTATGGCTTTGACGGGACAGGCGAAGGAAGCATAGCTGGAATATTTCTTTTCGACGTCGTCTTTCGTTTCTTTGCTCGTTAAACGGCCAGTCTTTTCGATATAGGCTCTCGCTTCATCGTAATAAGCTGGAACATCGGCAAACTCTTCAGCGAGAATGTCATAAGCCCCTTGGAGAGCCTTCTCGGTGGAATCAATGCCTTTGTCGGCGTTAATAAAGGAATAGGCATAATGAAGCAACTCGTCTTCGGTTCCTTCTTGGTTAAGAAGGTATCCCGCTAACGGAGCTAAACCAGCTTCCTTCGCAATAGAGGCTTTGGTCTTTCTCTTTTTCTTATAGGGACGATAAAGATTCTCGAGCTCACTCAATTTCAGACAGGCTTCGATTTGACCTTTAAGTTCATCGGTTAATTTGCCTTGTTCTTCAATGCTCGCCAAAATGGCGGTTCGTCTCTCTTCAAGGCCCTTGAGATAATCCAGCCTTTCCGCGAATGTGCGCAAGGTAGCATCATCAAGCGAGCCGGTAATTTCCTTCCGATATCGAGCGATGAAAGGGATGGTGTCCCCTTCATCGATGAGTTTTAAAGTAGCCGTAACTTGTTCGAGACGAATGCCCAATTCTTGGGCCAATGTTTGTGCGATATCCATACGTAGTAGTTTATTCTTCCTTTTAGGAAAAATAAAAGCCCACCGCCATACTTTTTGAAGGTGGGCTAAGAAACACCTCAGCAAATCTACTTAGATTGAGACGAGGCTTCAGCTTGTTTCTTCAACACTTCTTGTTCGTAAGCCGCTTCTTTGTCCGCATGGACCTTAGCAAGAGCGGCTTTTTCGTCTAGCCACTTTTTGCCATGTAACGGGAAGAAATACATCGCGACAGCGGACAGGGCCAACAAGATGCCGGCGATTAGAAACCAAGCGATGAAGAAACCATTCTTCACGGTCGCACTCTGCCCCGCCCAGTCATAAACAGGTTGGCCTTGACTATCATCGCTGTGGGTCAAACCGAAACCACCTTCAAGGATAGCCATGTACGTGACTTGCGCGATTGACATAAACGGCTTGGTGATGAGACTGTTAACGCCAGCGTAAGTGCCTTCACGGCGAGAACCATTGTCGATTTCGTCTTTATCGATAACATCGCCATTGATGACAGGAACGATATACATTCCCCCGGCAAAACCCACGCCAACGAGAAGGAACGAGAAAGCGAGAACCCAGAAATAGCGTCCCAAGAAAGCGCCAAAGAAGCAACCTAGACCCATGGCAGCGCACATGACAATGGCGCAAACTTTCGCGCCCCATTTATCGCGTTCCTTGATGAAAAGCAATAAGCCCGCGACTGCGCCTAGAACCATCGCGCCTAAGCAAATGTATTGGGAAAGGCCACTGCCAAACCAGCCTGCCTCATCGCCCCACATTGGCCAAGCGGCAGTTAAACCGAGCATCAAGTTACTTTGGGCAAAGATGACCGTGATGGAGATGACTTCGAAAAGCAAGAAAGCTTTGTTCTTTAGACAAGCCTTTAAACCAGCCCAGAATTTCGGCTGCGGTTCGTCTTTGACATATCCGTTTTCCTTGTAGAAGAAAGTCGAGAAGAAAATTATGAGACCCGCGACAATGCCAACGCCGACCATCGTCCACATAAAGATGGTGTAACCGTTAGCGGTTTTTTCGGGATTAAGCAAATCGCTGAGCATTCCGTTGAAAACCATTGGCAAGCCAGTTGAGATAAGCGAGAAAACAATCTTCCAAACGAAGATCGGAGAACGGGCTTTGTTCGTAACTGCCATCTCGTATGGCATGACATAGATAGCAGATGCGATTGCTGTGTAAAGAATATCGAAGAAGAACAACGTGACGAGCATCTGAGCGAAAAGGAAGCCCTGATTGCCAGCCATAGCTGGAAACTTAATCCACATCAAGATGAACACGGCGGCGTAAATCGGCGCTCCATAACGAATCCAGGGAATTCGACGGCCGAGTTTTGACTTGGTACGATCGGCAATGAAACCATAAATAGGATCATTGATGGCGTTCCAAATGCCAAAGATGAGCCAAACGATGGAAGCCCAACCCCATTTAAGGCCAAGGTGATAGACGAAGAAATACGTAAGGACGCTGCCCTCGGCGGCGCTGCAAAGAAGGCCGCACATGCAATCAGCGAGGGAAAGCCACACGGCCGATTTGGTCGGTACCTTCTTTTCGTGCTGAATGGGCACGTTCGCTGTTACTGGTTCATTCATTGATTTTCCCTCCTAAAGGAATAAAAAAGCCTGCAAAGGCAGGCTCAATGACTATTTGGTGTAAACTCCCGACAAAACGAGTTCTGCCAGTTTGCGCACTGCTTCGGTGTAGGTTAGATGATTCTTTTTAAGGAAATCGTTCTCATAGAACATCGCATAACCATGGGTCAACAAATCAATGAGGAAATCAGCGCTCGTATCGGGTTTCAAAGTGCCATCCTTTTTTCCCATCTCGACCAAGAGTTTGAAGGACTCCCATTCTTTAGAATAAGAAGCCAAAAGTTCGACATAGAATTCTGGCTCGTATTTGGCGACTTCCGGAAGTTTGGAAACATCAAAAGTGGATTCCGCGGTCGTTTTGATGGTTAAGAACTTCATGAGCTTTTCTTTGGTCGTCATTTTCTTGTCATTGATGATGGCCAACTTATGGGTATTGATCTCATCAGAGGTCTTGGCGAGGATGTACTCGTAGATTGATTTTTTGCTATCGAAAACTGTATAAATTGTTTTCTTGGCAATATGCAAAGAAACCGCCACATCCTCAATCGTGAGTTTTGGTCCTTTGAGGTTAAACTGAGTCATGAAGCCCATGGCTATCTTGTCTTGCAAAGTAAGGTCATTCATCATTGGAAACCCGTTTTCTGAAACTGGTTTCCATTATAAGTAATCGCTCAAAGATTGTGAAGAAGCAAAACAAAAAAGCGCCTAGCGGTCGGATGAATATCGCTATAACGCTTTTAAATTAATTAGATTTTTTCGCCCGAGAAATTGTCGTACAAAGCCTTAATCGACTTCGCAAAGTCGGCGTTTGAGATACCAACGATGATATTAATCTCTTCACGTCCTTGATCGATAAGCTTAATGTTGATTTTCTCTTGTCCGAAAACCGAAAGAATACGTCCCGAGGTTCCGGTTTTCTTGACCATGTTGCGACCGACGACGGCAACAAGAGCGATATCGTCATCTTCGCTTAACGAAACGACTTCTTTAAGTTTTTTGATATCGGCGATGACATCGTAATAACGTTCATCGAGTTTGCTCTTCTCGACGACGACAGAGAAGGAATCAATGCTCGTTGGAATATGCTCAACGGGAACGCCATACTGCTCAAAGACGCGCAAGACCGCTAAGATAGCCTGCAGTTTGTCGACGCCCTTAGCCTTAACGAAGGTCAAGGCGATGAAGCCTTTCTTGCCCGTCAAGCCCGTGATGAGATGTGTCTTATCCGGAGTGTCTTTCTTAATAAGCGTTCCGCCTTCTTCGGGGTGGTTAGTATTAAGGATTTCCAGCGGAATCTCTTCATCTTGAAGCGGAATGATGGTTTCCTCATGGATGACATTGGCACCCATATAGGAAAGCTCGCGTAATTCGACATAGGAAATCTCCCGAATCTTCATCGGGTCCTGAATGATCTTCGGATCAGCCATATAGAATCCCGAGACATCCGTCCAGTTTTCATAAAGATCCGCATGGACGCCTTTGGCCATATAGGAACCAGTGACATCGCTGCCACCACGGCTAAAGAGAGCGATGCGACCGTTGGGGTAACTGCCATAGAAACCCGGAACGACCAGTTTCGGATTGGATTGGTGAGCGGAGGCGATTGAAAGCAGCGTTTCCTTTTCGTTCACTTTGCCATCGTAATCGAAATGGATAAGAGAAGCCGAATCGACAAAAGCGAAGCCAAGGTAGGCGCTGACGAGCTTAGCGGAAAGATATTCGCCTCTAGAGACGAGTTCTTCTTCGCTGATTGTCCCGGCGGTCAGCTTTTCTTCAATGCCCTGAATTTCTTGCTCGAGATTGGCCGAAATGCCCAAATCCTTTTCGATCTTCAAATAGCGGCGTTTGATCTCGTCGAAAAGCTCATGCCAATCAACGTGATATTTCAAATGCTGATAGGTGAGATAAAGCAAATCGGTAATCTTGTTATCGAGACTGTTGCGTTTGCCTAAAGCACTCACGACCACCACTTTGCGGGAAGGGTCGCTCTCAATTATCTTTTTGACCTTGGCAAACTCGCCTTCGTCCGAAAGCGAGGAACCACCGAACTTACAAACTTTAAGCATTTTCTTTCTCCTTTTGCTCAATGATCTTTAAGGCGATCTGGACGGCATTCGAGGCCGCGCCTTTACGGACGTTGTCACCGACGGTGTAGAAAATCAAACCATTGTCGCATGAAAGATCTTTTCTAATGCGACCTACATAAACGAAATCATTTCCAGCCGCCATCGTGGAGACGGGATAAAGATGTTTCGAAGGTTCGTCAACAACCTTGATTCCGGGAAAAGCAGCTAAGATTTGCCGAGATTTTTCTACATCGACAGGCTTTTCAAACTCAGCCGCAATCATGACGCCATGGGCCACGGGGACCGGAACCCTGACGCAAGTGGCTACGATCTTGATATCCTGGTGATGAAGGATCTTATGGGTCTCATTCACCATCTTCATTTCTTCTTTGGTGTAACCATTATCCATGAAGACATCGATTTCAGGGATGCAGGTCTTGGCAATGTTGTAAGGATAGAACTGTGGCTCTTCGCCTTTCTCGCAGCGCTCCAAATCGTCGAGTCCTTTTTTGCCGCTGCCAGAAGTGGCTTGATAGGTCGAATAGATAATGCGCTTAAGCTTAAAGGCGTCATCCAAAGGCTTTAAAGGAAGGACGGACTGAATGGTTGAGCAATTCGGGTTCGCGATGATCTTTGAATGTGTTAGGTAATCGTCGAGGTTGATCTCTGGAACAATCAGGGCGCAATTGTCATCCATTCTCCAGCAAGAGGAATTATCAATGACGATAGAGCCTTCCTTAGCTGCGATAGGCGCCCAAATTTTGCTAACGCCAGCTCCCGCTGAGAATAAGGCGATATCCGTTCCGACAAAACAGCCTTCTTTAAGAACTTCCACTGGGTATTCTTTTCCCGCATAGGTCATCGTTTTGCCAAGGCTTCTCTCCGAGGCAAAAAGACGAAGATTCTTCACGGGCAAATGATATTCTTCCATGACCTTAAGGAACGTCCGGCCAACTAGGCCCGTCGCGCCCACCACTGCGAAATTGTACTGTTTCATGTTAATTCCTCTTTTCTTTTAGATAACTGACGAAGCAATAACGTTTCAATTCTTCAAGGCTTGGATCGACGAGTTCGCTCATCTTGTTCTTTTCATCAAAGACATAGAAACGACCTTTTAACTCTGTCTTCACTGTCACTGGAATAAGTTTCCGTGTCAGGTGTGTCGCCTCAAGGTGAAGAAGACGTTCCAAATCTTGGATTATGGCGCTGGCCGTTGGCTCACGTCCTGCCCCTTTGCCAATGAAGGAGAGGGGACCATTGTGCTTAGCCATCACTTCCACGCCATTGGTCTCGTATGTCACATTGGCTAGCGGTTCAGCCTTGTCTAACAGCTCTGGGATGACGATGATGGAAACACCATCTTTTGTTTTGACCAAATCGGAAACGAATTTCACGGTCTTGCCGGTCTTTGCAAGGCTATTCAAAATCTCTTCGTTGATGTGAGATATCCCGAAATGCGGAATGTCTTCGTTATGAATCTCGTAACCATAAGCGAGGGCAGCTAAGATATTGCTCTTTCGTACCATGTCGAGGCCTTCCAAATCGGCGGTTGGATCCTTTTCCGCGAAGCCTAATCTTTGGGCTTCCGAAAGGGAATCCGAGAAGGTTTTGCCGTCTTTTTGCATTTTTGTGAGAATGAAATTGGTGGTCCCGTTTAGGATGCCACGGATGGATTCAATCTCATCAAAACGGGCAATATTCATGATGGGGTTTAATAAAGGAATGCCACCGCCACAGCTGGCTTCAAACTGAAGGGAGGCCCCACTTTTCTTGGCGAGGCTTAAGAACTCTTGGAGGTGTAAGGAAATCGTTTCTTTGTTTGAAGAGATAACGTTCTTTCCTGCCGCCAAACTTTCAGCGATAACCTTATGTGGAAGTTCGTCACCGCCAAGGCACTCAATCACAACGTTGATTGAAGGGTCGTTAATGATGTCTTTGTAATCCGTAACTAGAAGAGAACCCAGTTCCTCTTTTTTGGCTGGGATATCTAGGACCTTTGCAAGATGAACTTCTTTTTGGTCTAAGGAATCGAGCAAAGCCTTCACGCCTTTGCCGACCGTTCCATAACCGCATAACACGACATTAATCATAGGCCAAAACCTCCGCTTTCTTGATGTGGTCGAGCTTGCTGATCTGATTAATCAATTCTTCAAGGCTGATTTCCATATTTCGGATATTGATCGTGAGATTGATATAGGCGATGCCATGAATCGGCATGTCTTGAGAAATCGTGAGAACGTTTGCCTTGCTGGAAGAGATGGCGATAAGGATTGAGGAGAGAACGCCAGGCATATCTTCGGTCTTGATGGTCAAAATGGCCTTTCGACTACTAGAACCCGTTGGAGCAAACACGAAATCTTTGTATTTGTAGTAGAGGGCTCTAGAAAGATTGACCTTCTTGCAAGCCTCGGAAACTGATAGGCCATCATGGGCGATCAGCTCTCTCGCTTTGATAATCAAAGGAAAAGATTCTGGCAAGACCGATTTATGGACTAGGAGCAAATCATTACTCATGCTTATTTAACCTCCAACATGGCCCCGTCTTCGTCAAAACGAATAGGTTTGATCTCGCAAGTAGAACCAACTTTTTCCTGCAAATCCTTGATGGTTTCGTTAATAACGGCCTCGTCTTTCAAGGAATAAAGAATGAGCATGGACGAACCGGCGCCCGAGATCGTAAATGGCAAATTGTGTTTCTCCGCCACCGCCTCCACGGCCTGTCCTTCCGCTATCAACGGAAGGCGATATGGCACATGAACTTTGTCGCCAATAATTTCCTTCAACAAAGGAAGGTCGGCCTCTTTAAAAGCCTCTGGCAAATGAATGAGGTGAGCGCAATCGTAAGTGAGATCCGCCAAAGGATAGCTCTTTGGCAAAACGGAACGAGCCAAAGAAGTCGCCAATTCGTGGTTAGGGATGACAAGTAAGAAACCTAAATTCTTATTCACGAAATACGAACGATGAGTGATCTCGCCTTTAGAATTCTTGAAAGAAGCCACAAAACCACCGAAGAGACAAGGGGCTACATTGTCTGGGTGGCCCTCTAACGCCACGGCATAGCGAAGCAATGTTTCCTTGCTTAAAGAATGACCTGAGAATTCATTGGCGGCTAATAAGCCTGCGACGATGCAAGAAGCCGAACTCCCTAAGCCACGGGAAAGAGGGATTCCCTGATGATCCAATTTGATGAGACACGGAACATAAGGCTTCCCGCTTTGCTCAAAATAATAACGGTAGGCTTTGCGAACCAAATTATCTTTGGTTTCTTCTTCGCCTTCGAAACCATCCAAAGAATCCTTGGCCGCCTTTTCGAAAGTGAAATGATTTTTGAGGTTTAGCGCGATGCCACAGACATCAAATCCAGGACCAAGATTAGCGGAACTGGCCGGCGTCTCAATCGAAAGGGCAAGATGAGAAGAAAGTCTCTTCTCAAACTCTTTGGCCGAGACCACCATTTTCGGAGCTTCGGTTGCTAATGCGGATTTGAGCTGAGGTGGCAAAATCAAACCCGTTGTCGAAAGAACTTCGTCTAATGATTGAGCCTCGTTGCGTTTCTCTAATCCTAACGATTCCACGATCGTCCGCGGAAACTTCAATGGCGATGCTGTAGCGACAATAAGGCAATGCTTAGAAGCGGCTTTGGCATATTGCTCGTAGCAAGCGTAAGCCACGGCCGTATGGGGGTCCAAAACATAGTGATTTTCGGCGTAACATTTCTTAATGGCTTTCTTTGTCATCTCCTCGTCCGCCGAGAAGCCGACAAAGTCCGCCTGAAGCTGGGCCAAAACCTTTTTATCCACGGCAAAACGCCCCTCTTTTGCTAATGAGGCTTCCAGTTTTTTAACGGTTTCGTCGCTGCCTGACGAAAGATAAAGCAAGCGTTCCAAGTTGCTGGAAACAAGGATGTCCATCGAAGGGGAATTGGTCTTGGTGAAATGACGGTTGGCATCATAGACGCCAGTCGCAAAGAAATCAGTCAAAACCCGGTTGGCGTTGCTCGCTACAACAAGGCGTCCTAAAGGCAATCCCATCTTCTTCGCTAAGTAGGCCGCAAAGATATCTCCGAAGTTGCCAGTCGGCACTACAACATCCAGTTTTTCGCTGTCTTTGATCGTGCCTTTTTTAACCAGGGAGATATAGCTTTCATAGTAATAAATAATCTGGGGCAAAAGACGTCCGATGTTGATGCTGTTCGCCGAAGAGAAATTCTGCCCCTCGGGTCTCTTCAGCAAAAGCTGTTTAACCAAAGTTTGGCAATCATCAAAGTTGCTGTTCTTCAAAGCATAGGCTCGTTCGTTATTCGAGGAGAAGGAAAGCATTTGTTTCTCCTGAATAAAAGAAATTCCATCATCTGGATACAAAACTGAAACTTTGATTGAGGGGCAGGAGGCGAAAGACGAAAGAACGGCACTTCCGGTGTCACCACTGGTGGCAGTTAGGATATGTATTTCTTTTTCTTCTGGATGTTTCGCCAAAGCCTTTTCCATCAGATGGGGCAAAAGTGACAAGGCCATATCCTTGAAGGTTAGAGTCTGTCCATGAAAAAGCTCTAAGAAAGAATAAGAACCAAAAGTGCTGACGTTGCAAATCTTCTCGGGAAAGTTCTTAGAACTATAGGCTTTATCAACGCAATCTTTGATTTCATCTTTCGAATAATCATCGAGATACAAGTCCAAAACGGCACAAGCTATTTCCTGATAAGAAGCATCTAATAAACCTTGATAATCGAGCGGCTTAATTTGCTCAGGCAAAAAGAGCCCGCCGTCATCGCTTATTCCTTTTAAGATCACATCGCTGGCTTTCAAAGATAATTTCGCGTTTCTTGTGCTATAAAACATAAAGACCCCTCAATGAGATTTTTCCATTCTAGTTTGTCAATTAGATAAATACAAGTGTATTCGTTTCAAATACACTTTTTATTTTTTAGTTCAAGGTTTATTCGATAGATTTCCAAAAAAATAATTGCCAACCTTTTCGCCGGACATACAATGAAGAATATGGAAAACAAAATAGTTCTAGCCCCAGATGGGATTCACTCTATTGAACAGATCGGTCCGGCCACTTATCGCATCGACGAAAAAGGCATCTGCAACGCCTATCTTTTGATTGGCAAAGACAAAGCGTTATTAATTGACTCAGGCGATGGAGTGGGCAACGTCCGCGAAGCCGTCGAAACGTTAACGAAACTACCGATTATCGTAGCCTTGACGCATCGGCACTGCGATCACGCTGGAGGAAGGAACTGGTTTCCATCTTATTCATTTCACAAAAACGACAACCACTTCATCTATGCTTTAGAGTCGAGCGAATTCGCGACAAAGAAATTGGCTGGCATGTCGGGCAAATCCGTTACCATTACGAAGAAACCCTTTCACAGCAAAAAAGTACTATTCGATGACACAACCGTTTTCGATTTAGGCGAGAGGACGATCAAAGTAATGAATATTCCTGGCCACACCAAAGGCTCGGTCGTCTTTATCGACGAGAAAGAAAAACTGATGTTTACCGGGGATGAAGTGAATTATTGGCTTTGGCTTCAGCTTCCAGGCTGCACAAACGTTCGCACGTGGCTTCCTAACGCTAAAAAGATTCGCGCTCTTATGGACACCTACGCCGCTTATTGCGGACACAACAACGGCCTTCTTACCAAAGAAATGGTCGATGAGTTGATAAAGAATGGCGAAGAAATCGTCTCTGGCAAGAAAGGCCAAAAACTTGGTCATGGCGTTCTTACTTATCCGGATAATGATTGGCAAAACCACTCCGTCATTTGGTACAAAAAAGTCTGATTTGAGTCTTTTGCTCTGTGACTTACCTCACGATTTTTTCTCATTCGCGAAATAATGTCTGTTCTTTGTGGATTAAGAACCTCTTTTTGCTAATAATATAGCCGAGGCAACAAAATGATATTAACCGACGTGACATTCAACGGCAGCGACTGGGGAGTGCTTGGCGCACTCGGAGTATTTCTAATTCTTGGCTTGATTTTCGGAGCGACCAAAACTGGACTCAAAATTGTCAATTATGTTCTCAGTGGTTTCTTGTCCGTTTTCATCGCCAACATCATTCTTCCTTATCTGATTCCGATGGAGTGGTATCAGAAGGTCATCACCACTTTCGGCGGCAATGATGCCGCGGTCAATTGGCTCGCCACAATCATTCTTACCGGCTTAGCCTTCGGTGTCGTATTCTTAATCCTGAGCCTTATTGCCAAAGCTTTCGTCGCCGCCCTAAGCCAAGGCAAAGTCATGACCCGCATCGTCGGCATGATCATCGGGGCCATAGATTGGTTCATCCTCTTATTGGCCGTCTCGTTCTTATTAGCCGCTTTGCCACGTTGGCTCGGAACGAATACGCCAGACTGGATCACTCAAGCTAATGACTATCTCACTAGCTCCACGATCCTCGGCAAGTTGATGGAAATCTATAACGCCATCTTGAGCGCCCTTCATTTAGCCTAAAAACAAAAGAGCCGTCATTCCAAACGAAGGAAAGGCGGCTCTCTTTTTTATTTCAGTTCTTCGCTTAAGGCGAAATCGCCTTTTTTGATCCAACCGGCTTTCCGGAAGAGCCAGTCGAATAAGAGGGTCAAGAGAATCGGGGCGACCACGCAGACCAGAAGCACTTCAACAATGCCCCAGCCATCGTAACCCATCACATCGAAGGTGTTGATGAGGCCAACGAGACCACTGGTACCCATGCCGGCGCCAACCGAATCACTCTTGAAATTGAAGAGCAAAGCAAACGGGGCCAGAAGAGCACTTTCAATGATCGTCGGAAGCCAAATGAGGGGCTTTTTGACGATGTTTTTGAATTGAAGCATCGAGGTGCCAATACCAACGGCGAGAACCGAACCCCACTTGTTGTCTTTGGCAGTATGAACCGCGAAACCCACCATTTGAGTGCAGCAGCCAACTAAGGCCGCCCCCGCCGCTAAAGGAACGCCGCCGATATTGATGGCGACGCAGATAGCCACCGAACTGATGGGGGCGGTCAAGGCCATGCCCACCAAAACGGAAACGATGATGCACATGATGAATGGAATGACGTTGAAGCTCTTTTCGATGAGCCAGCCGATACCCACCGTCACATAGTGGACCCAATAGGACAAAAGATAAGCGAATCCAATCGCGGCCGTTAAGGCTAATAACGGAATGAGAATCAGATCGACTGGAGTGCTCTTCTTATGAAGGAAACGAAGCGAGAAATAAGCGGCTAAGGCCGCGCAATAGCAACATAGCGGGTCATTGATGACGACAAATCCAGGATGAAAGAAATCAAAAGCGAGATTGCCTAAGGCGCCGGCCGCCATGATGGAAACGACATTGATGCCATTTTGTTTCAAAGAAAGGGCGACGCCTAAACCGATACCCGCACCCATCAAGGCTTTGATTGCCGTTGCGAGAGTGTTTAAGCTCCCAAAATAAGGGATTTTGGCAAAAAGGGCGATGATAGTGCCGATGATGAGGGTGCCGAACAAGCCAATCGCCATGCCATTCGTGGTTTTGGCCAAAAAATCTTTGGTAGCTAGAAAAGCCTGTTTTCCTTTTGAGGGCGTTGGAGTTGGGGCCGCTTCAACGGGGGCCGCTGCAGTTTTGCTTTCGTTTTCTTCCATATCTATACCCTCCCGCTAGGGAGAAGAAAAGTATACGGAAAAGAGGCTTGTCCTTCAATTAATATCGGAGGGTTTGAAGCGACTATTTGGTTTCCGAACGGGCGAGGTGAAGATCGCGTAAACCCGGAACGACATCGCAGAAGGGTTTCTTCGCGCAAGAAGAACACTGATAAGGAGCGTGACCTAAATAGGTCATGACTTCCAAAGTCTTATCAGCCAAGATGGCTTGTTTTTTGACTTCGACGAACGGGAAAGAAGGAACGGTCACAAAGACCACCGCCACTTTATCGACATCGCTATTGGTTTTAAAAAGGTTGATGTAACTATCGCCGATGGCTTCGAAATTGAGCCTCTCAAAATTATCGTGCTTAAAGAGAAGGGTTTCTTGTTTATCGAATTGAGAATCTTGGATGCCGATGCCTTCCATAAGAAGCGTCTTCTCCAAATCCTTGATGGCTTTGATTCGATCAAAGGCATCATCTTTATCGTAAGAAAAGAAATTGCGGAGCTTCACAAAAACCAAACGGGCATAAGAGGTTTGGGGCCCCAGCTGCGTTAAGTCATCGCCTAAGAGATAAACGCCATCGGGGAGAATCTCCTCGCGACTGGCATAGAAGGCGGGAATGCCATAAGAAGGCTCTTCGCCTAAAATTAGCGCGGCTTCGCTAGGCAAAACGAGCGTTGGATTATCGGCTACGCGAACTGCCTTCCATTTGTTGGAGGGAAAACGTTTGGCGCCTTGGACATAAGAAACGACGTGCTTGGCTAATTCAGCTAAGGGTTCCATATTTTCTCCGTGCTAGCTTTTATTGTAATGCTTTTAAAAAATAAGTCTAATCCCCCGTCAATCCCAATCCCTCTTGAGCGTTCTTCTCTTTACCTTCGTCACGTTTGTGCCATCATAGACAAGCAAAGAAGGTCCATGCATGGAACACTGCGAAAGTTTTAAGAAGCTGGAGCCCTATCTCGAAAAGAAGAGACGCCTCAGCCATACGAACGCGATCCTATATTACGATTTAGCCACTCTCTGCCCACCGAAAGGCTTAGCGGATGAAGGCGACTTACTCGATTATTTCTCAGGCGAATACGCCAAGCTTTATCAAGACAAGAATTTCGTCGCCATCGTGAAAGAAGGCCTAACCGATCCGAAGGCCTCGCCGATGGAAAAGCGTCTTTTCAGGAGTATCTACAACGACGTCGAATTGCTTGAAAAGATGTCGATTGAAGACTATCTCGCCTATAAGAGCAGCATCAGCAAGAGCAACGAGATGTGGCGGAAATACCGTCCACTCGATGACTTCAAGAGCTGGCTTCCTTATTGGCAAAAGATGATCGACCTTTCGCGCAAGGTCGCCGATTTAGAGAAAAAGCCCGGCATGAAGACCCGTTATGACGCCTGCCTTAATTCATATGAGCCGGGCGAAACGGAAGAATATCTTGATGGCATTTTCAATCCTCTCAAGAAGACCCTCATCGACTTATTGAAAAAGGCCAAGGCCAAACAGACCTCATATGCGTTGCCGGCGATCAAGAGCTATCCAATTTTTAAGCAAAAAGAGCTCTCGTACCGCATGCTCAGCCTCATCCGTTACGACATGGATGGCGGTTGCCTCATGGTGAGCGCCCATCCGTTCAGCAACGACAACCATCAGCATGACGCTCGTTTAACGACCAAATACCTTGTTGAGGATTGGCGGAGCAATGTCTTCACCTGCCTTCACGAAGGCGGGCACTGCTTGGAGTTCCAAAATAAGCCCCAAGAGATGTACGACAACTATGTCGAATCCTTGGCCACTTCTGCCATTTGCGAAACTCATAGCCGTTTCTATGAAAACATCATCGGACGCAGTGAGGAGTTCGCTTCTTATATGCAGAAAGCGGCCGCGGAAACCTTGGATCCAGCCATCGGACAAATGGATCCGAAAACTTTCTTCCATCTGATCAACAAAATCGAACCGTGGCTCATCCGCTGCGAAGCGGACGAACTCTCGTACTGCCTCCACATCATCATCCGTTATGAGATCGAGAAGGACCTCATCAACGGCAAGATCGAAGGCAAAGACGTCCCAGCTCTTTGGAACAAGAAATACCATGACTACCTTGGTGTCGATGTCCCTAATGACAAGGATGGCTGCATGCAAGACACGCACTGGTCAGAAGCGTTATGGGGATATTTCCCGTCTTACGCCTTAGGCAATATCTATGGCGCCATGATCGCGGAAAGAATGGAGAAAGAAATTAACCTCCATGCCCTCATCAAAGCCGGCAAGTTCAACGAGATCCTCGACTGGTTTAGCAAGAACGACTACTGCTACGACTGGATGGAGCCAGGCGACTGGATCAAGAAAGTCGCTGGTTCGCCTCTCACGGCAGAACCGTATATCCGTTATCTCACGAAGAAGTTCGGCGAATAACCAACAAAGGTCATGGATTTGATTCCATGGCCTTTTCTTTATCTTCATAAACCCATAGCCACCTATGGTTACGCTTCGGCCTGAAGTTTAATGCGGCTACGAAGTCAGAACATTTCTAAAGTAGTCAAGGTCTTCCTAAGACTGAGAACCTCCGAACTCTTTTGTTAAGCCTTCTAAGCCCTGCTAAAAATATCGCAACGGCCCTTTTTACGTAGTAAGATATTTTCGAAAGGAATTTTCAATTTCAAAAATGAACGCAACTCAGTTAGAGAAAATGCATTCGGGCAAGGGCTTTATCGCCGCTCTTGACCAATCCGGAGGCAGCACTCCGAAGGCTCTCGCTCTTTATGGTGTCAAAGAAGACGCCTGGAAGAACGAAGAAGAAATGATGGATTTGGTCCATCAGATGAGAACTCGTATTGTCACGAACAAGGAATTCGATGGCAAGCGCATTCTCGGCGCGATCTTATTCAAAGCCACCATGGAGAGAAAGATCGAAGGACTTCCTTCGGCTCAGTATCTCTGGGAAAAGAAGGGCGTTGTGCCTTTCTTAAAGATCGATAGCGGCCTTGCCGATGAAATCGGCGGTGTCCGTCTTATGAAACCGATGCCGACCCTCGACACCCTCCTCACCGAGGCCGAAGGCTATGGCATTTTCGGCACCAAGGAGCGCTCGGTCATCAACAAGGCGACCGAAGAAGGCATCCGTAAGGTTGTCGATCAGCAATTCGAAATCGCGAAGATGGTCATCAAACACCACATGGTTCCTATCATCGAACCAGAGGTCACCATCACTATCGCCGACAAGAAAGAAGCTGAGGCCATTTTGAAGAAAGAGCTTATCGCCCACGCGAAGCTCTTAAAGCCGGAGGAGAAGGTTATGTTCAAGCTTTCGCTCCCGACCGTCGATGGCTTCTATGATGAGCTCAACAAGCTTCCGTGCTGCGTCCGCGTCGTCGCCCTCTCGGGTGGCTACAGCCGTGACGAAGCCAACGTGATCCTTGCTCGCAACCATGGCATGATCGCGTCGTTCAGCCGCGCTCTCGCCGAGGGCTTAACCGCTCAGATGTCCGATGCGGAGTTCACCAAGACTCTTGGTGCTTCCATCAAGAGCATCTACGAAGCTTCGATTGCCTAATTTGGCAAATAGCTAAAACAAAAAGGTCTTGGGCGCGAGTCCAAGACCTTTTCTTGCGGCGAATATCAATCGACCACCGCATCCTTCTTCTTCGGGCAATAAGACTTATGACGGCAGCATGGCAAAGTGAGATAAAGAACAAAGTAAACAATATGGAAGACAAGGAAAACGTTTGGGCCCGGCATATTGTAAAAGAAAACCCAGATAACCGCCGCCAAAACAAGACTGGCTAAATTAAAGCCAAAGGAAAACCACCAATAAAGATTGCGATGTGTTTTGGCGCGCCAGATGCCGATCGTTAATAGCGCAGAGGCAAAAAGAAAGATGACTATGAGCCAAAGCAAGATGGTCAGACTGCCTGTGGAGCCAAAAAGAATCTGATAGAGCACAACCCAAACGTCCGCGGTTGAGGTCACGTAGCCAGACGGCCCTAACGTGGTCTTTGTAACTTGGCCAGTGCAATATGGGAAGATGGCTAGTATCAACGCCAAAGCCAAAGCCGACATACCATAGATAAAGATGGCATAGAACTTGTTAAACCCTTTCTTTGAGCCATCCAATGGGGTTTCGCATGGTTTTTGCTTTCTTTCGCCATTAATGATCTCGTCGATGCCGACGTTATAAAAACTCGCCAGTTTTTCTAGTATGGCGATATCCGGAACCGACTCCCCGCTTTCCCATTTCGAAATGGCCTGCGGGGAAATCTGGAAGATATCCGCCTCATCTTGTTGTCGCATGTTCTTTTCATTTCTTAATTGGGTCAAGAACTTACCCATTTTCTCTTTATCCATAAGCCGCCCCTTTCTTGAGCCACGGTCATTGTTGAGCCTTGAGAGCAAACTGACAACAAACCGTTTCTTAATATCACTCAACTGGCAGTTGTTTTCGCGCCAAAAAAGACGATATCACGTAGCTTTCTCTTAATGAATATTTTTCGTATTTAAAATTGGCTATTTGCCTAAAAATTCGTTCACGCAGGGATAGGGGCTCTTGGCGACCACCGCTTTTTCTTGTTCCGTTAATTCGTTCCCCGCCAAATGGGAGAAGATGGCATCCATTACTAAAACATTGTCTCGTTCCGCATGGAGTTTGCTGTTACGGCATTTGATGGCGTAATTCAAATAGAGTTGCTTGGCTTCCGACTGATGTCCATCCGACAACAAAAGCAACACTCTTTCGGTCGAAAAATAAGCAAGAACTGCGGGGTTATTCATTTTTTGCAGAGATTTTTTCGCATTTTCAAAATCGTTTTGGCAAAGATAGACCGACATCTCGTCGCCAATGAAGATCTCTTTATCCTTGCCAAAAGAAATCTTTTCCATTCGTTTGGCCTGGCGAAGGGCTCTTTCGTAATCCTTGCTTTCGATAGCCTTGAATTGTTTTAAGGAAAAATTGAAATTCGCGATGTAGTACAAAACCAGCAAAATCCAAAGAAGTCCTAATAGAGCCACGAAGAAATAAAAGAGAAACGGCGCTTTCGCATAAGCCACCCCATAAAGCAGCCATAGCACTCCTGCAATGACGATGGAAAAAAAAAAAAGACCATTAACTGAATTCGAACTGCGAGGCCAAAATCCTTTTTCTCTTCTTTTGACATCATTAAGCCCCCTAAATCGCTTATCAATTATAGGGCTTAGCTTTAGTCTTTCCCACATATAGTAATGCACCAAAAGCGAGAAAAGGTTGACTTAGAGTTAACTCCAAGAATTACAATGATGATGGAGAACGAGAAAATGAATTTTTCCAAGAAAAAAGTTTTAATCGCCTATTTCAGTAAGAAAGGCGAAAACTGGTATCTAAACGGTTTGACCGATTTAGCTAAAGGCAATACCGAAATCTTTGCCGAAACCATCGCCAAATTGACCGGTGGCGACCTCTTTGAAATCGAGGCTAAGAAAGCCTATCCAGATTCGTACAAGGAATGCTGCGACGTGGCCAAAGACGAATATAAAGCCAAGGCTCGTCCTGAATTATTGAATCACCACGAAGCCAAAGACTACGATGTGATATTCGTTGGCTGGCCTTGCTGGTGGGGTACGATGCCAATGCCCGTTTATACCTGGCTCGAAGAAGTAAACCGTTTAAGCGGCAAGATCGCGATTCCCTTTGAGACGAATGAGGGCTCTGGCTGGGGCAAAGGCGAAAAAGATTTTGCGCTCGAGCTAAAAGAAGCTAAGGTTATGCCCGGATTGCAGATGAGGGGACATGAAGTCAAAACAGCCGAAGCTTCCATCAAAAAATGGTTGGAAAATCTATGACTATCAGCGAAGTATCCAAACAGTTTAGCGTGAGTGAAGACACGCTCCGTTATTATGAAAAAATCGGCCTTGTGACCGCCCACCGCCGCGCAAGCGGCATCCGCGATTACCAAGAGGATGATATCAAACGCCTTGAATTCGTGAAATGCATGCGTAATGCAGGCATGGAAATCGAACCACTGCAGCGTTATCTCAAGCTCATTGAACAAGGCAGCAGCACCATGGCCGAACGGAAGGCCATCCTCATTAAAGAACGTGAGAACCTTATTGCGAAAAAAGAAGCCATTGAAACATCTTTGAAACGTCTTGATTACAAAATAGCCAATTACGAAAAGATTTTTGGTACGAAAGAAGAAAAACAATGAAGAAAGTCTTAATTATCTCCGCCAGTCCCCGCAAGGATGGCAACAGCGACCTTCTGGCCCAAGCTTTCGCTAAGGGTGCAAAAGAAGCCGGCAACGAAGTCACGACGGTCCGTCTCGCTGAAAAGAAAATCAATTATTGCCTGGCCTGTTATTATTGCGCCGACCACAATGGCCACTGCATCCAAAAAGACGACGCCGAAGCGATCGTGAATCAGATGAAAGAAGCCGATGTGATTGTCTTCGCCACCCCTACATATTTCTATTCTATGGCAGGCCAACTTAAAGTCTTTATCGATCGGACGGTTAAGGATTACCTTTCGATCAAAGACAAAACTTTCTATTACCTCATTACATCGTGGGATCCAGAGCCAAAACATATCGAAAAAGTCGTGGAGTCTATTCGGGGCTTTACCCTCGATTGCTGCGAGGGGGCAATAGAGGGCGGAATCCTTCTTGCGACCAATGTAACCAAAAAAGGAGAAATTGTTTCTTCAGATTACCTCCAAAAAGCTCAAAAAATGGGCAAAAATATCTAACGAATAAAAAGCCAGCACTATATTTTTTGGATTTTAGGTACCGAAATCTGCACTTTTATGTCAAAAAACGATATAAAAAACGAATGTGCGATATCTTCTTTATTTTTTATAACGAAAGTAGCATTCTAATCCGTTGGCTGGCGCCCCTTCTGATCCTGATATGGGGGTTGGTCGGAAGAGGCGTCTCCCAACAAGCTTAATCGACATTCTAAGGCATGGGAACATGCCTTTTTTGCTTTTTTCAAAAAGAAAAAGGAGAAGAACGTTTTATTCTTCTCCCAATTGTTCCGCTTACGCTTTAGAAGCGTTCTGCGTTATAGCCTTTTAAGACTTTGACTAACGGCTTGATGGTCTTCTTCATCACGCCTTCGTCAAACGGATTCTTAAGTCCGTCTTTCGTGATGAGAGTGACAAAGGGGTACTTGCCGCCCATCTTGCAGAGCTTCACGTACTTCTTCCAGGCTTTCTCATGGTTCTTCCTGTCGAGATTGAAGAACTGGAAGGCCAAGACCTGAGCAAGCGTGTAATCGATGTAATAGAACGGCGATTCGAAGATGTGGGCTTGGGTGATCCACCGCGGCACCGCTTGAGCCTCTGGGCAGCCAATCTTGGCCTTGACCTTGTAAGGAGTGTATTTCTCCTCCAAAGCCGCCCATTCGGCATCACGTTCAGCGTTAGAAGCCTCCGGATTGGCGTAAACCCAGTGCTGGAATTCATCGACAGTCGCCCCATAAGGCAAGAACTCGATGGATTCGGCGAGGTGAGAATAACGATATTTATCCGGCTCATCGAAGAAGAGGTTCATCCACGGCTCCGCAAAGAACTCCATGGACATGGAATCGATCTCGCAGCTTTCCATCGTCGGTGAACGATATTCCGGAATCTTGATGTTCCGGGCCAAATAAGCCTGGAAGCTATGTCCGAACTCGTGAGTCAAGACATCAACGTCACCCGAGGTGCCATTGAAGTTCGAGAAGATAATCGGGCATTTATGAACCGGGAAATAGGTCATGTAGCCACCGCTCTGCTTGCCAGGTTTGGCTTCAAGGAACATCAAGTGGTGATCGACCATGAAGTTGAAGAAATAATCGGTGTCTGGGCTCAATTCCTTATACATCTTCTTGGCGTGCTCGACTTTTTCATCAGTCGTGCCAAGCGGGATTGGGTTGCCAGTCTTAAACGAAAACGCCAAATCGTAGATCTTCGGCGTCTTGATATCAGTGCGCTTCGCCTGCTCGCTCATAAGACGATTGGCGAGCGGAGTCACGACTTCGGCAATCTGGTCACGATAGGCTTTGACCATCGCAGGCGTATAGTCGAAACGGTTCATGCGGATATAGGCCAATTCGGTGAAACTCTTGTAGCCGAGTTTCTTGGCCATCGTGTCGCGCACTTTGACGAGTTGGGCATAAATGTTCTCAAGTTCGTCTTTGCGGGTGCCAAGGTACTTGTAATAAGCATCCGAGGCCTCTTTGCGGGTCTCACGATCCTTATCCTGCATGAATTTGCCCATTTGCGGCAAATTGTAGGTCTGGCCACGGAATTCCACTTTGCACGAAGCGATTGCCGCCGCATACTGCATGGAAAGTTTGTTCTCTTCAGTGAGTTCAGGGATGATTTTGTCATCGAAGCCCTTCAACTGATATTCATACATCGTGAAAAGGAAGGAACCGAGTTTCTTCTCAAGATACGGACGGAACGGGCTCTTCACGAAATCTTTAATAAAGGCCATCGAAGCTGCGCTCACAAGCGGGCCACCTTCATTAAGGACGTTCATGCCTTTCTCGTATTCTTTGTTCGTCGTGTCGAGCGAATAAAGAACCGAGACATGGGTTGATTCATCAGAGATCTTGTCGCCTAAACGCGACATCTTCTTGTAGACCTTGAAGGCTTCTTCAGGGGTTTTGGCGGCGTTGAATTCAGCATGGAGGGCATTGATTTTCTTAATGGAGCCCTTGATGGACGGAATCTTAAACGGCCATTCTTCGAAATTGGCTAATTCTTTCATTCTTTTTCTCCTTTTACTTTAGAGGGCGAATCGTATGCGGCTCTTTCTTCAAGGGAACATTCTTCTTTGGAAGGGTGAACTCCAAGATGGCTTCTTCGCCTAAGGGGGTTAAAGTCAGGAAGTAATCCTGATCTTCGTCGACCCAAACGTTGCTCAGATAGCCATGACGAACGAGCTGTGTCAGGCGTCCTTTCAGTTTCTTTTTGCTGAAAGATGGCCAGTATCCATAGTAAGGAGCGTTGGCGAACTGGTGGGTTTCACTGTCGCTGCAGCCTTTAAAAATTTTGCTTAAGCCTTCTGCGGAACCCCAAAAGCCATCCTCCTTTAGGAGGGCGACGGCTTTGATGAGTTTCACTGAAGCAATACTCAAACGCGCTTTCTTGACCTTAACCATGAAAACAAAGCCATTATACGTATTAGCCTAAAATAGTCACTAAAAATGCGCAAAAAATTCATTTTTACCCCATTTGTCAAGAGGGGGAGCCATTTTGTCACAATCGCTTTGCTTGCGCAAAAAGAGAAGCGAAACTAGAATAGACAAGCGTAAAAATTATGACCGAAGATAAGTCCACCCAAATCCAACACGTTCTTGATAAGGTCCGCCCGTTCTTGCAAAGAGATGGCGGCGACGTTATTTATATCGGTTTCAAAGACGGAGTCGTGTATCTAAGAATGATGGGCGCCTGCGAAGGCTGCGCCTACATGGATAACGACATCACAGCGGGCGTCGAAATCATCCTTATGGAAGAAGTCCCCGGCATCATCCGCGTCGATGCGACAGGCCAAGTTCCGCAGGATGTCATGAACGACTATCTCGCACGCGAAGAAGAAAAGAACGCTGCGAAAGCCGCCGATCCCACCGCCGCTAAGCCAACTGAAGACAAATAAAAATCGCCTAGACGCAAATCTGGGCGATTTTCTTTTGCTCGAAGAAAGAACTATTTGGTTTCGTCTTTCTTTTCTTCAGCGGGTTTCTCTTCGGCCGGTTTTGCTTCAGCCGGTTTTTCTTCGGCTTTGGCATCCGCGGGCTTCTCTTCGGCTTTAGCATCGGCCGGCTTATCTTCAGCTGGCTTCTCTTCGGCCTTCTTGTCGGTGGTTTCAACATCGATCGTGCCATCGCCAGAAACAACGCTGCCCCAAGCAAAGAGCGGCTTATCGGTGAGAAGGTTCACGATATCCATAACGTAACCGACGATGCCAAGGAAGATGTCGAGAAGAACAAAAAGAATTTTGTTCGCTGTCGCATCCTTGATGACACGATAAATCATAAAGATTATCGAAGTCGGGGGAATAATCGCAAGAATCAGCTTCACTCCTTTGCTAAGGCCGTCAACCCATTTAATGTACTCCATAAGTGTTAAACACACTCCTTTTCGGCATTATTCTACTCTTGAGTAAATAAATGAGATAGGCTTGGTTAACAAAAATATCTCAAATGGGACATTTGTCAATTCCGAAATCGGCCAAAAATGGTCAAAATATCCAAATAATTCTTCAGGTTTTATCGTAACTATTTTTGAAAGCGTTTTCGGTAAACGCTTTCGTAACCGTTTACAAGGTTCCTACCCCTACCGCTTGCAACAATTTCATCTATTGTATAGGGCACCCGAGGAACAGGATCTCGGGGCAAGGAGAGAGGAAAATGAGCAAATTATTCAACAATTGTTTCTTGGACACGAATTACGAACCGACCGTCGAAGACGAAGAGGCGGCCGTCGATGAGAGCCCACGTTATGAAAATGAGCCCGTCGATTCGAAAAAGCCCGACAACAGATAATTAGGCAAAACAAAAAAATCGTCTCGAAAGAGGCGATTTTTTGTTTCTTAGCAAGAGACTACTTAATCCAATCTTCCCAAAGGAAGAAACGGTTCGCGGTGATGCTGTCGATGATATCCATGACCCAGCTAACGATGCCAGGGATGAAGAAGAGCCAGCTTAAGATGTCAAGAACGAGCGGTATGGTCTTCACACCACCAGCGATATCGTTGATAAGACGATAGATCCAAGTGATGATCGGAAGGAAAATCGCGATCAGGATTTTGACAATCTTTGGTAGACCATCAAGGGCTTTGTTGAACTCCATAAGTGTTTTTGAACACTCCTTTCCAATAGTTTATTGTACACTAGCCAACAATAAAATGAAGAAACAAGAAAAATAGTAAATAGTAGGTGCTCGTTAGAATAAAAATCCACCTCTTCAAGGGGTGGTTTTTCACATATGCCTATAAGGCTTGATGCTGGCAGGGCCGATAACGGCCCCCTCTGACGGCTGCCCAATTGCCTTTGTCACCCTTACCTACCCGTAAACGGGTCCTTGTACTCCTTCAGGCACTTCCTGTCTTCGACCTGGTCCTCGAGCTCCTGGTTCCTGATGTAGTTCTGGACGGTCGTTTTGTTCAGCCCCACCGTGGATACGTAGTAGCCCTCGGACCAGAAGTGCCTGCTTCCGTAGTTGTATTTGAGATTCGCGTGCTCGTCGAAGATCATGAGGCTCGTCTTCCCTTTCAGGTACCCCATGAACGACGACACGCTCATCTTCGGCGGTATCCGCACCAGCATGTGGATGTGGTCCGGCATCGCGTGGGCCTCGATGATCTCGACGCCTTTGTACTCGCAGAGCCGCCGGATGTACTTCCCGATGTCGGTCCGCAATTTCGCATATATCGCTTTTCTGCGATATTTCGGAGTGAACACGATGTGGTACTTACAGTCCCACCTCGTATGCGCTAAACTACTCGTGTCATCATTCTTGATGGCCATGAAAAAATCCTCCTTCCAGGGGAAAGGCAACTGAGCAATTGCCATTCTACCAAGGAGGATTTTTCCTTTCCATCACCGCTACCGCTTCCTCATCTCTCGCCCGCATAGCAGGCGGTTTTAAAGACGCGCCCCTTTGCAGGCGCGTCTAACAAAAAAGAGGTTTGCTGCCAAACCTCTTTTCTTTTTCTCGTAAACGAATCAGCTCGCGAGAATAAGATGATGGAACAAAAGAACCCAGATAAGATCAATCCAAGGATGTTGCCACCCGTGGGCTTCTCAAGCACGGCAGTGACACGAACATAAATCTCAACGATCCAGCCAACGACCGGAATCAAGAGAAGAATGAACTGCACTAAACGTGGGAGATGGTTAAACCACTTCATTGTTATGTGCTCCTTTGAATATTAATTTAGACTAAAAATTCATAAAGTAAAACACAAACAAGAAAAAAGGTAACAAGTGTAACTCTATTGTTTACTAAAAAAGTAAATTCGACGACTTATTAGCGAGCATATAACCCTGACGATTGTAGACGTCATCGCGATTGAACGCATATTCGGTCCCATCGAATTTTTTAATAAATCCGCCAGCTTCTTTGAGAATAACTGTTCCTGCGGCGATATCCCATTCTTTGGTATTGGGACTCACACGATAGGAGATGTCGGCAGAGCCATCGGCGATAGCGCAGAACTTAAGAGCCGCGCCTAAAGCTTCGACGTGGGTAATTCTATCTTTATGATTGCGAATTAAGGTTTCTTCTTGCTCGTTGAAGAAAGAGATGCTGCGTAAGACGGTCAAGTTGCTATCCTTGCTCGAAACATGAATGCGAACTGGTTGTTTGCCTTTTTCAAGTTTGAAGGCGCCTTCGCCTTTAACGGCGTAATAAATGACGTTCTTCATCGGAATATTGATTACGCCAACCACCACTTCGTGCTTATAAGCTAAAGCAATGTTGGTGCAGAACTCACCATTGCGAGAAACGAACTCTTTGGTTCCATCAACAGGATCGACAATGAAAACATAATCGTTCTCAAGACGCTTCTTGTCGTCCTTGCTCTCTTCGGTCAAGAAAGCGTACTTTGGGAAAGCCTGGCCGAGTTCTTGGCGGATAAGAGTATCCGCGCCTTTATCGGCTTCGGTAACGGGGGAATTATCGCTTTTGATTTCAACCTGGAAAGGCTTGGAATAAACCTTTAAGATGCCCTTTTCGGCATCGAGTGCGGCTTGAATCATCGCGGCTAATTCTTTTTCGTACATGAGTGACCTCCCCTTTCGGAAGTAGGATATCTTATTCCTTCTCTTTTATGTTTGCATCCAAAATTTGAACAAAAAGCGAAGTTGTGGGTAAAAACTAAGGCAAATCGGTATATAATTATTGAACTAAAAGATTTCAACCCAAGCGAAAGGAGCTATGAGTATGGCAAATCTTCAGGAACGAATCTGCATCATCGGAGGCGGCCCCGCCGGAGTTTCAGCCGCTATGTATCTCGAGAAAAAGGGATATAAGAACTACGTTATTTACGAAAAAGACAATCGTGTTGGCGGCAAGTGCTGGTCTCCGATTCTTCCCGTCGAGGAAGGGTCGAACGATAAGCGCACCATCGAAATGGGCGCCATCATGGGCGCCAAAACCTATTGGGCCGTTCACGAAGCCGAGGAATTCGGCGGAACTACCCACGACGGGCCGAAGATGGGACGTATCTATATGGATAAAGACGGAAAGGAAATCTTCCCGTTTGATCCAAAAAAGGATGCTAACCTCAAAAAGATCATCTCGTTGTTGAAACTTAAGAAAGCCGTTAAGAGATTAGCCCATTTGATGGTCACCAAATACGCCGGCTACGACGTGAATGGTCACCGTGGCGTTGCCGAGGGCCGTTATGAAGGCCTTTCAAAAGTCGAAGAAAATCATTTGCAAACCGTTTCCGGCGTAAACAAAAATTTGAAAGATTTGGCTTTGCCGTTTACCGAATTCTGCAAAATTAACCATGTCGAACCAGTCATGAGAATCTGGATTGCTCCGTTCACCAGTTTCGGTTATGGCTACTTCGATGAGATGGCGGCTGGCTATGTTATGAAGTATTTGGATGTCCCGACCACCGTCGAGTTCATCAATATGCGTCTCTGGACATGGAAAGACGGCACTCAATCGATTTGGGAAGGCGTTAACAATCACCTCGCCAATAAGACCAACCTCAACAGTGAAGTGACCAAGGTTGTCCGTAAGGATGGCAAGGTCTATATCACTGTCAATGGAAAAGAAGAAATCTTTGATAAGTTAATCGTCACGACCCCGCTTGATTGGTTCACCAAGATTGCGGATGCTTCTGATGAGGAAAAAGACCTCTTCGGCAAGATCATCCACGAAAAGTACGTCTCCGTTGCTAACCGCATCGAAAAAGGCAAGAGCCCAGAAGTTTCTGCCTACTTATTCGATAACATGGTTCCGGAAAGACTTGGACACTTGATGGTCTACTACCATCGTTGGTACGACATTAAGGATCAGGTGATTACCACTTATGCCTTACGCAACCACCAAGGCTCCGAAGATGTCTCTTATGAATACACCCGTAAGACCACCCTCGAGGATATGGCCAAGTGCGGCTGCCCGGTCACCAAAGTCGAGATCGAAGAAGAAAGCTACTATTGCCCTCACGTCAGCTGCGAGGATTATAAGGCTGGTTGGTATGATAAAGTCGATGCCATCCAAGGCAAGAACAACACCTATTACGGTGGCGAAGTTCTTGGCTTCGGCGACATGGAGGAAACCACCGAGGTTTCTAGAGACTTAATCGGCCGTTTCTTCTGATTCCACGATTCTACAAAGGCTCGGATGACAAAAGTCCGAGCCTTTTTTATGTCGTTTGGAAATTTTAGAAATGGTTTGCGAGACCCCAAAAATAGAAAAAATCTCGGCAAAACCCGTTTATATCGCTGCAAAAAGCCGATGAATACCCAATATCGCTTCTTCAAGGCAAAATAGATTTCTTAAGGAATTATTCTTTAGCAGTTATCCAAAGTCAAAAATTGATAAACGTTCGATAGGGACATACTTTTTTGAACTTTTTGGCAAATAAAGTAAAAAGACTGTTTTGATTATGGCTTCTAGCGGAAGACCAAGGGCATTTTGCCTCACTTAAAAACCAAACTCCTCAAGCAAACATAAAACCGATTTCGAAAAACAAAACTATATTATGTGATCTATTATCAAAAATCCCATAATCCCATGCCTTATACGCACTGTTAAAAAATGAGCAAAACTTTTTGCATTTTTTTGGTATCCTGAGGTCTTCATTCATGTGACTTAATAAACGAATACAAAGGTTTGAAAACAGTTCTTTTGTTTTTCCTAAACGACTACTGCTTCTCTAAGGCTCTATGAATGGGGTTTTACCCCAAAATAATAGAACCAGTTGCTAGAGGGGCTAAAAACCAATTTCCATTTTTGCAAACAGCCACTGGGCAATCTTTAATTTTCTAATTCTCCTTCGCCGTCCACGCAAAAATTCAACTGCTTTCAATTTTGTTTTTATCTCTTTGCTGAGCCTCATAATAAAACGATGCGAATCATTGATTAAAATTCCGTCAATGAAAAAATAAAAAGCAGACCTCAAACGGGTCTGCTTAATTAAAGTCAAATCGAATCAGATATCGCCTTTGATACCAAGGTCTTCAGGATTGATGGCTTCGGGTTTCTCCTCACCATCGTCCGCGCCTTCTTCAGGTTCCACCGTTTCACCATCTTCGGCCGGTTTGCCTTCAACGGCAGCGTTGTATTCTTTATCCTCTTCCTCGTCCTCGGAATCCTCATCTTCCGCTTCGACGTCGCTATAGACATCGTTAACATCGATGTGGACTTTATCATAGGTATGACGAGATCTTAAATCCCACACGCCATCGGTCATCGCAACGAAACGACCATCAAGAGTCAAATCGGTGTAGAAGCGACCAATGTGGGCCTTTTTCTCGTCTTCGTTCATCTCGAGGTCTTTGGCGATTTTTTCATAAAGCTCAGTGAAGGCAATAGAGCCTTTGGCTTTAGCCATTTCTTCGAGAGCGCAGTCGAGCAAGCTTTTGGTTTCAATCATGTGTTTTCTCCTTTTTCTCACATTTTATCTGGAGCGCTGACGCCAAGAATGGTTAGAGCGTTTTCCAGGACGATCATCGCAGCTTTAGCTAATCCCAAACGGGCGCTTGTGCCCTTTGGATCAGCGGCATCGATAATCTTTGTGGAGGCGTAATACTCGTGCACGGATTGGGCTAGTTCATGAATATAACCGGCCACCTTATAAGGCGCGCGGGCAAGAGCCGCAGCCTCTATCATACTAGGAAAATCGCTTAAGTGTTTGAGAATTTGGGCCTCGCCCTCGCTCTTTAAGAGCGCGCCGCTCTCATCGATCGGGAAATTCTTCCCCATTTCGAGCAAAGAATGGCAGCGGGCATGGGCATATTGCGCATAGTAAACCGGATTCTCTTTGGATTGCGATAATGCCAGGTTCAAATTGAAGTCCAGGTGCGTGTTTCCGCTTCTCTCAACGAAGAAATAGCGAACCGCATCCGCTCCGACCTCTTCAACGAGGTCACGGTGAGTGATGGCCTTTCCGGTACGTTTGGACATTCTAACTTCTTGCCCATCTTTGTAGACACGAACAATCTGGTAAATTTCAATTTCCAAGGCCGTTTCCGGATAGCCTTTCATCATAATGGCGCTCTTCATGCGGTTGATATAACCATGGTGGTCAGCGCCAAGCAAATCGACGCAAAGGTCGAATCCACGGCTCAGTTTATTGTAGTGATAGCAGATATCCGGCATGAAATAGGTGTAAGAACCATCTTTTTTGATAATCGGGCGATCCTTGTCATCAAGGAAAGCGGTCGTCTTCAAATAAGTGGCACCATCTTGAACGTAAACGTAGCCACGTTTCCGCAAATCATCAATCGTGTCGGGAATGGTTGTTCCTTTACGAATTTCCGATTCATAAGAAAACTTATCAAAGCGGACATGGAAATCTGACATGTCTTTTTTGATTTTTGCAAGTTCGGCATCGATGCCAAAACGGATAAAGAAATCGTGGGATTCTTTGGTGTCCTTAAGATACTTCTCGCCATACTGATCTTTTATTGATTTCGCAATCTCAATTAAGTCGGTTCCGTGATAGTCATCATCGCCTAAGGTAAGAGGCTCTCCGAAGAGTTCGTGATAACGGGCCCTGACTGACTTGCCAAGGTGTTCAACTTGGTTGCCGCAATCGTTAACGTAATACTCACGGGTCACAGAGAAACCGGCGAAGTCATAGAGGTTGCAAATAGCATCCCCTAAGGCAGCGCCACGAGTGTGGCCAAGGTGTAAATCACCAGTCGGGTTTGCCGAAACGAATTCGACATCGATTTTCTTCTTTTTGTCTTCTCCGCGGCCATAGTTTTTGCCTTGGGCGAAGATGTTGGACAAAACGCTGCCTAAAGAGGCGCTTTTGAGGAAAAAGTTAATGAATCCAGGGCCGGCTACTTCTACTTTATCAATGACAGGAGAAGCCAAAACTTTTTGGAGTTCTAAAGCTAAATCCGAGGGCTTTTTGCCGAGTTTTTTCGCGTAACGGAGGGCTATATTGCTAGCGTAATCTCCGTGCGAAGGGTCCTTTGTGTTCTCGATAACGACGTCATTTTCTAAGAAGTCGTACCCGCACTTCTTTCCCGCCTCAATAATGGCGGCTTTCAACTGTTCTTCATTGGTCATGGTTATTTCTCCACTAAGACAACGGCGACAGCTTTCACGGCCTCGCCTTTTCCAACCGAATCTAAGCACTCGTTTGTTCCGGCTTTCACCGAAACGTCATCCTTTTGTACATTCAAAAGTTTGGCAATATTTTCACGCATCGTTTCCTTATAAGAAGCAAGATGCGGTTGTTCTAAGATGATCATCACGTCGAGATTTTTGACATGATAATTTTTCTTGGAAATGAGTTCCACCGCTTTCGTTACGATAAGGGAACTATCCAGCCCTTCCGTTGAAGGATCGGAGGGTGGAAAATAATCACCAATATCGCCTAAAGCTAGAGATCCCAAAATGGCATCCGCAATAGCATGATAAACAAGATCGCCGTCGCTATGGGCCACAATGCCTTTTTCGAAGGGTATTCTTACCCCTCCCAAAGTCAAATGCTCACCTTTTGCGAGACGGTGAATATCTTCACCATAACCAATGCGGAAATCACTCATACGTTGAAACGGAAGAAGACGACATCGCCGTCTTTCATCACGTAATCCTTTCCTTCGCTGCGGAGTTTGCCAGCTTCTTTGACGGCTGCTTCGCTACCAAGTTTCTTCAAATCCTCAAAGTCGTAAATCTCGGCTTTGATGAAGCCCTTCTGGAAATCGCTATGGATGATACCAGCGCATTCTGGCGCGGTCATGCCATTGCGGAACGTCCAGGCACGGCATTCATCTTTGCCGCAAGTTAAGAACGTCGAGAGATTAAGAAGCTTATATGAGGCTTTGACAAGTTTATCAAGACCGCTCTCCTTAGCACCGATACTCTCCAAGAAATCCTTACGGTCCTGAACAGACGGCATCTGAGAGATCTCAAACTCAATTTCGCATGAAAGTGGGATGCATTGCGCACCTTCACTATCTGCCACCGCTTTAACGACTTGATAGTACTTGCAAGACTCAAGGTCTGTGTAATCGCTATCGGCAACGTTTGCTACGTAAAGAATGGGCTTCGTGGTCAATAAGAAGAAGTTCTTCTTGGCGTAGGCCGTCTGCTCTTCGGTCAAACCTTTGGCAAGACGAGCCGGAACGCCTTGCTCAAGGCAAGACTTCAAGATCGTCAGGATCGGCATTTCGTATTGAGCGACTTTGTCCTTAGCAATCCGAGCGCGAATATCCTGTTTGCCAATGCGGTTATTGACCGCATCGAGGTCGGACATTGAGAGCTCAAGGTTAATAACATCGATATCGGCTTTCGGATCAACGGGATCCTCGTGATAACGAAGAACCTGGGGGTTATCAAAGCAGCGTACCACCTCAACGATGGCATCACATTCACGAATGGCGGCCAAGAATTGGTTGCCTAGACCTTCGCCTTTGCTGGCGCCTTTAACAAGGCCAGCGATATCGTAGAAATCAAATGTTGCATTGATTTTACGAGCCGGATGGAACATATCGGTGAGAAAATCGAGTCTCTCATCCGGTACCATAACCACACCTGTATTGGGGTTAATAGTAGCGAACGGATAGTTCTCGGCTAGAACATGGGAATTAGTAATTGCGTTAAAAAGGGTGCTCTTCCCGACGTTTGGCAACCCAACGATACCAGCTTTAAGTGACATTCTGCTTCCTTCTTGCTTAGAGATTATATCTCTACACCCTCAACTATGAAAGACAAGAAAGGCCCTACCTTGCGGCAGGGCCTGAAGTGACTTCTTAACTAGTTAAGTTAGTCGACTTTCTTAATGTTCGAAGCGCGCGGACCACGTTCAGATTGCTGAACGTCGAATTCTACATGCTCGCCCGGCTCGGCGGTCTTGTAGCTATCCATGATCAAGGCACTGTAATGGAAGAAGTAGTCAACGTTATCTTCACCGTGAATGAAGCCGTAACCCTTCTCCTTGTTGAACATTTTAACTGTTCCCTTCATGAGACTCCTAACCTTCCTAGTTCGTTAATTAACTTAACCAACCGCGGATAATCATATCACCCCCGAATGAAATGCGTTACTAAAAAAGATTAAAAAGAGAAGGAAAAACCATTTAAGAAAAGAAAACAAAAAGAAATTATCGCCCTTCTCGCCTAAAATCCCTGCGGTTAATCCACGAATTTAGAAGCACTTGTAAAACAACTAACATCATGCCTGAAAGCATAAGGATTCCTAAAAGCGGCATAACGTCAAAAACAAAAGGGGATGCATAAGAAAAGCTTTGCTTTATCGTTTTGTCCACCACATATTCCAAAACCGAAATAAAGAAGAGACTTATGATGGTTGAGACACCTAGATGAGCAAATAAGGTTGCTCCGAAGCAATCGCCGATGCCGCCACGCGAGAGCCCAAGTTCATAAAGAAAACGCCCTTCGCTTTGATTTTCGACAACATTCAGAAAGGTCACGACGCCAAGCAGCAAAACACCAAGCAAGAGACAAACACCCATTCCGCCATAAAGAGCGATGTTGACGTAGGAAATAATCTCTTCAATGGAATCTTTAATTCGCGTCGATGGGTCAACGAAGGAAAAGGATGGAAATTGCTTTCCTAATTCTTTGGCTACCACCGCACTATCAAGGCCTTTCTTCACATGGAAGATCACACGCGTGGGTTCAAGATAAAATGCCGACATTCCCAATTTTTCACTAAAGAAATCCAATGGCCAATTCGACAAGGCGTGCAAAACGTAATTATTGCCTTCGCACACGCCCGTCACTTCGAGCTTCTCTAAACCATAAGTTCGATGGACTCTCGCGCCATCGAGTTCCATTCTTGCTTCGCCAGCCACATAAAGGACCGATGGATGACCCAATCTTTCGTCTAGTTTCTTTGAAAGCACAACTTCGTTAAGGGTTTCTGGCTTCTTTCCGCTAAGCAAAGACGAAAAATCTGCCGACAACGTTAAGGACGAAGACGCAGGCTTCAAATAGCTCCCCATCAAGGTATCATCTGGCAAGCCGACATCAAGAAGACTTTCTTCTTGGCTTTGGTCACTTCGCAAATCGATAACCGTCAGTAACGATTTTTCTTCGGGGGAAACGTAAAACGGAGAGGCGAAACCTACCATCAATGATTCGGGGTAAGCCATATAAGAACCCGAAGCCCCATAAACGTAGTCGCTCCAATACGACAACGAAGCAACCGTTTTGATAGCCTCGTTAGGCAATGAATGCTTATCCGCAAAATAGGGGTAATAACGATTCGGCCCAACCGCTTCGTCTTCTTCATATAGCGATGGGGCCCATTCCTTTTGCAAACCCTCAAACACAAAATCACTTAAGTCAGCACAGTCACGAGTTTTTTGATGGAAATTGTCAACGCCTTTTCTTTTGGAGAAATAAAAAAGTTTTTCCACATACCAAGGCTTACCAACAGCAGCAATAGGAAAACGCATCTTTGTTTCCAAAAGGTAGGTGTTCCACCGGTGATTAAGATGGTAAAGACGAGGCCGTTCCGTTTCGACGATTCCATCGATACGAAAAATCTGTTCATCAAGATAACTCCAAGAGTCGTTTTCTAACTCAAAAACGAGGTTCAAGGGATGACTGGAAAGATAAACGCTTAAAGTATTGTAATTTCTTAGAATTCCTAAACCCAAGCACAAACCAGCCATTGATTCATATGGCAATCCAAGAACAACCTCATCATCCTCCATGACTGTTGGTTTATTAGGCAATACCGTAACTTCTTCTTGATCAAGCCAAGAAAAATCCAAAGCCGTTCGGATACTGGCGTCTTGCAGAAGGAACTTCTGGGACTTTAAAGGAATGTAGACGGCATGAATATCTGGAAAGAAACTCTCAAAACGACCGACATAGCTGACTCCGTAATCGAAAATAAAGTCTTTATGATTATCCAGAATCTTTTTGGTTTCGTTTTCGTTAACTGGCAGGACGCTGCCAAATGTTTCCTCGCCTTTATTGTTTGGTTCCATGACCACTAGTCCGCTTCCTGTCAGCGAAGAAAAAGCATTTTCAAGTTCGCTTGATAAATCTCGCGAAACATAAAGAGCCAAAGCGAAAGCCAAGAAAGAAAATGTAATAACAGTCCTTCCTAGAAGGGTCCGCCATTTCTTGGCTTTTATTAGATGGAATGAGTGTTTAAGCCATGTTAGAAAACCAACATGAGGCGTTTGCTTTTCGCCACGACAAACAGGATAAGCTCTGCCTTCGATTTCACTCTTAACTGAATCGGATTTCTCATTTAGCAATTTTCCATTTTCCAATCTCAATAACACGTTCGCGTATTTCTGGGTTCGTTTAAGATCATGAGAAACCAGCAAAACCAAACGTTTCTCTCCGATTTTCGCTAAAAGTTCATAGATTTTTTCGGCATTATCGGCATCAAGAGCCCCTGTTGGTTCATCGGCTAACACAATCGACGGATCATTGATTAAGGCTCTAGCAATAGCCACCCTTTGTTTCTCGCCACCAGATAAAGTGTTTGTTCGTTGCTTCGCTTTATTTTCTAATCCCAAAGAGGCAAGTAACGACATGGCTTTTCGTTTTTTAATCACATCGGTTTCTTCTGATGTAGCGTTCAGAGGCAAAAGAACATTGTCTAGAATTGTCTCTAATTCCAGAAGGTCGTAGTTCTGCCGGATATATCCAATTTCTCGGAGCCTGAACGACGACCGTTCTCTTTCGCTTAAGGATTTCGGGCTTTTCCCCAAGATTTCAACCGCGCCTTCATAGTCGACATCAAGGCCCGCCACGATATCAAGCAAAGTGGTTTTCCCTGAACCGGATTCGCCAATCACAGCCACAAGACCTTTGTTAGGCAAAACTAATGAAAGATCAGAGAAAATGATTTGCTGACCATGCCGTTTTGATAACCGACAAAAAGAGATGATGTTCATTCGTCCCTGAGGCTTTCTGCCATCGGCTTACGATTAGCCAAAGATAACGGGATACCCGCGCCAATTGCAACTAATAAAATCGCAATCAAAAATAAAGCAACAATCGGCAAAAGAGGGATTCCATATAGTTTCAATAACGGTAAAGAAAGAAGATTGGAAAGACCGGTTTGACGAGCGAGGATTGGATTGATTATTTTTTCTAATGGTCGAAGTAAGCCTAACGCCATCGTCGCGCTGAAAAGACTTACAAAAACATTTTCGGCGAGGTAAAGAGACGCCACTTCGTTTTTCCGGGCACCCAAAGTCATCAAGATTGCCGCTTCTTTGCGGTGCTCGATAAAAGAAGAATAAGCTAAAGAACCAACAATAAAGGCAACGGATAATGCTTCGATTACCAAAAAAGGAACCAGAGAGCCACTGATGGCTTTGCGAAGGGAGGAAAATCCTTCGGCAATGTCGTAAGCGGAATTGGAAATAGTACATGTTGATCCTGAAGAGGCTAATCTCTCCTGAACGTTTCGTAAGCCAGCGGCTTCTTCTTCGTTATGGGCAAAACACAAAAAGGAATAAGAAGCATAAGTTTCATCCCCCAACGATTCATCAAGAAGATCGGAGACTTTATATTGACGTTCGGATGCCTTTGAAATATTAGGCAAATCTAATGCTGTAAAATAATCGCGTTCAGCGGGGTAAGAAAAGTATACACGAGGAGCATTTAAAAAAGAGAATTCCTTCACTACTCCAATGACCTTAAAAATAAAGTTCAAATGAAGGGTGTCTGATACATCAAATTTGTTGACAGAAATATCCCTTTGCAGCGATAAGGTTTTGCCAACCAAAGAAAAGGAAAATAAATCAGCCATTTCTTTATTGACCAAACAAGAATAAAAATCGTTCAATTCAGGGGAAGAACCTTCCACCACCAAATTGCTTCCTAATTCATTGAGCGTTGTATCGAAAATTGGACTAAAAGAAATAGGTTCGATAACCTCCCCATCTAAAGTGGCTGCAGTATAGCTTGGTAAGAAGTATGAATAATCGTTTTCGATTGAGATGTTAGGGTAATCTGAAAAGATGATTTTAGCCGTATCCAAAGTAGGCCTTTCGTTCTTACTTAATTTAAGTGGAGAACCCGTAATGGGATAACTGATTTTCTCGCTAAGGGAAGCTTGGTAGTACAAAAGGGTCTTTTTCTTCTCCAAATTCAAAGATTCTTGGCTTCCATAAACAAAAGATGCCGAAATAAGGAGCGATGCATATCCAACCACTCCAGAAACGAAAGATAAGAGGTTTTTGCCGAGATTTTTCTCAAAATGAGCCCGCAAAATCCACCTCTTCCATTCTTCTTGATGTCCTCGAGACGGTTTTGAAAAACTCAGATGCGGGCTACTATCTTCCGGATTTGTGTCAGACACCAGCCCTCCATCCGAAAGCGCCAGGGTCCTTTCAGCATAGTTTTGAATCATTTTTTCGTTATGACTCACCAATATGACAAGGTTCTTTTTCGCTATTTTCTTTAGAGCCTCCATAACCAAGGATTCGTTATGTTGATCAAGAGCCCCAGTAGGCTCGTCGGCAAAGATAACTGAGGGTTCGCCAATGATGGCTCTTAAGAGCGCAACTCTTTGTTTTTCTCCGCCAGAAAGAACGGCACATTTTTTGTTCTTTAAATCTTCCATTTTAAACTCTTGAAAAAGAGCCTCTGCTTTGGTTTTTGCGACGTTGATTTTTTCTCCCCTTATTTGAAGAGGCAAAATTACGTTTTCCCATCCGGTTAAATCTTCTAATAAATTGAAATGTTGATACAAAAATCCGAAGCGAAAATTTCTTAAGTTTTCGCGCTCTTTTCCTTTAATGTTTTTCAAATTTGTTCCATTGAAGAAAATAGAGCCTTCGCTTGGCTCTTCAAATGTGGCTAAAAGATTGAGTAAAGTGCTCTTCCCTGAACCACTTTCTCCTTTAATAGCGACCAAGCCTCTTGGAGGCAATGATATATTGACATTTCTTAGGGCCCACTTATCCCCTGCTTCTGAAACGTATTTTTTCCCTAAGTTTTTTACTTCAAACAAGAAAAGCCCCTCCACTATATGGATAGGGCTTTTTTGCTATTTCGTACCAAGAATCTCTAGTGGTCCTTCATGATGAGCGAGGACTTTCTTCACTTTATGGTTGAAGGAATCTCGATCTATCATCAGGATATTTCCACATCCGAGGCAACGGATTTTGATGTCCGCCCCTAAACGAATTATTTGGAAGCGTTTGGAATGGCTTGCGCAAGGATGGGGACGTTTCATCTCCACCTCATCATATAGCGTGTAGGTTGGAACCTCGTTTACCAAGGGTTGTCCTCCATTTTGACGGCAGCCGGAATCTTCGGTAAGCCAGGCATCGTCATAATCGCTCCAGTGAGCGGAACCACGAAGTTCGCGCCCGCCGAGAGATTGACTTCACGAATGGTAATCTTGAAGCCGCGGGGAGCGCCCAAGACTTTTGGATCATCTGTTAACGATTGCGGGGTCTTCGCCATGCAGATATAGGCATCGCCGAAGCCCATTTTTTCGTATAGGGCCAATTGTTCTTCGGCCTTCGGTTCATAAACAACTTCGCCAGCACGATAAATCTCTTTGCAAATAGTCTCAATTTTCCGTTTTAACGGCATCTTGAGGTTATAAAGCGGGTGGTAATCGCTCTGAACGTTAGAAAGCATGAACTGAACTTTCTTGGCTAAATCGACCGATCCTTCACCGCCTTTAGCAAAGCCATCGAGGAACGAATACTCGTAATGATGTTCTTCGCACCACTTCTCAACGAAAGCGACTTCTTTATCCGAATCGCTGGCGAAATGGTTGATTGCTACAATAACAGGCACGCCATATTTCTTGATGTTCTCGAGATGGGTTTCGAGGTTAGGCATACCTTTGCTAAGGGCATCAACGTTCTCATTAGCTAGTTCTTCAAATGGCACTCCACCGTGCATCTTCAAGGCGCGAATAGTGGCGACCATAACGGCTAAGTCACAATGCATGCCACCTTCGCGGCAAGCGATATCCAAGAACTTCTCGGCACCCAAATCAGCGGCGAATCCGGCTTCGGTCACCACAATAGGGGCTAATTTAAGAGCCATCTTAGTTGCGATTAAACTATTGCAGCCATGTGCGATGTTAGCAAACGGGCCACCATGAATGATGACAGGGTTGTTTTCAAGGGTCTGCACGAGGTTCGGCTTTAAGGCTTCTTTCATGAGCTTCATGACGGCATGGGTAATCTGCAAATCTTTGACAGTTAAAGCCTTGCCATCCATATCGTAGGCGACGATGATGCGTTCAAGACGAGCTAAGAAATCATCCTCATCTTTAGCCAAGCACATAATGGCCATCATTTCGCTGGCGACCGTAATTACAAAACCATCTGTACGGACAGTTCCGTTTTTATCGCCTTGAGCAACGGTGATCTGACGTAAGGCCCGGTCGTTCATATCCATAGCCCGTTTCCAAACGACGCGGTTCGGGTCGATACGAAGAGGATTTCCTTGATAAATCGAGTTGTCGATTATGGCAGAAATAAGGTTGATGCTGCTCGTTAAAGCGTGCATATCCCCCGTGAAATGAAGATTAATGTCTTCGGCTGGAGCCACGGAAGCGAGTCCGCCACCAGTCGCGCCACCCTTAATGCCAAACACTGGTCCAAGGGCTGGTTCGCGTAAGCAAAGGAGAGCCTTTTGACCGATCTTGCCAAAGCCTTCCGTCAAGGCAATCGAAGTCGTTGTTTTGCCTTCGCCGGCTTTTGTCGGCGTGATAGCGGTCACCAAGACAAGCTTGCCATCTGGTTTGCTTGCAAGTTTATCGTTGATTTTCGTGTCTATTTTCGCTTTATAGAAGCCATAAGGCTCCACATAGTCGCTATCAATTCCAGCGGCTCGCGCGATTTCTCCAATTTTCAAAAGTGCCATCAAAATACCTCCTGAAGATTTCTCTCCACCTAATTTCTACGATAAGGATATTACTAGGACTACTTCTTTTCTAGAAAATCTATAACCCACCCAGCCATGGCTAAACCGGCGGCCGAAGGTACCATCATCAAGGAAGCTGGCTTGGGGCCTTTAGTTAGGGGCAATTCTTTAGAGCAAACGCAGAGGATGGTTGACAAATTTAATTTTTCATCCCGAAGGGTTGACCGAAGTTTTTTGGCCAATGGGTCGCCTTCCGTTTTGTCTAATTTGATGATTTGAATTTGAGTCGAATCAAGGCGATTTCCCATGCCCAAAGACACAATCAGGGGGATTGCGTGTTCTTTTGAATATTTGATAAGGGCAACTTTGGCTCTAATATCATCTAAACAGTCGAGCAAATAATCACATTTAGTGTAATCGTGCAAAACTAAAGTCTCTTCGGAAACAGAATAGTTTTCAGGAATGACTTTCACGTCATCACGAATGGATGCACCACGTTTTTGCGCCGCCAAATCTTTTTCTTTGCCAACGTCCTCACGGACATAAAGAATTTGCCTATTCAAATTATTTTCATCGACAACGTCTCGATCGATGGCATAAATAGTGCCAACGCCCGCTCGCAAAAGAGCCTCGAAAGCCGTTCCGCCAACGCCACCCAAACCAAAAATGGCCACTGTGGCGCCATGGAGTTTTTTCACCCCTTCTTCACCAAGAAGAAGGGTAGTTCTGTCATCAATGCTCATACTTATCAATTATCTCCTCTAACGAGGAAACGTAAATCAAATTGAATTGGTGACGGAACCAGGTTTCTTGTTCCTTCACGTAATGGCGGGTGTTGGTTTTGATAAGAGTTTTTGTTTCATCAAGTGTTGATTTCTTATCGATATACGGGAATAGTTCTTTGACCCCGATGGCCTTAAACGCATGAACATCACGACCATACTTTTCAATCAAAGGCAAAGTCTCTTCCAAGAGACCGGCTTTAAACATTTTTTCGACTCTCTCTTCCACCAAGGGATAAAGTTCATCGCGTTCTTTTGTTAAGCCAAAGAATAACGATGCGAAAATCGGTTCATGACTTTGCTTGGCAATAAGGGAGGACTTGGATTCTCCAGCAGCCAGGCAAATTGCAATGGCTCTTAAAGTGCGACGACGATTCTGATATGGAATCTTGGTGGCTTCCAAGGGGTCCATTTTCTCTAAAATCCCATGCAAATCCCCATTGGATAACTTTTCATAAGGCGTCAAATCAACTTTCGATGTATCAAGAGAAAAATCGTAATCGAATAAGGCCGAACGAATATATAGACCACTGCCACCAACGAGAATTGGGGTCTTATTTCGGCCTAAAACATCTTTGATTGCCACGCGGCAATCTTCCTGATAATGGGCAATGTCATAGTTCTCGCTTAAGGGAACAAAACTATAAAGATGATGCGGTACTTGAGCCTGAAGCGCTTTGGAAGGAACGGCAGTCGCAATATTCAATTCTTGATAGACCTGAAAAGCGTCGGCGTTAATGATTTCGCCGTCTATCTTCTTAGCCAAGGAAACGGCGAGTTCGCTCTTGCCACTTCCAGTAGGTCCCGTCAGAACGATGATCATCTGATCGTGTCCCTCACTTCAAGGAGCGTTTCCGTAACGGTTTCTAATAAGGCCTCACGATTTGCTAACAAAGGATGGTTTTTAATTTTCGTTAGCACGTCTTCATAGACTTTCTTCGCCGCTTCGTATTTCTTCGCATCGCCCATAGAGAGGGCTAAGGCTTTCTTGCTTTCGACAAAGGAATCCCCTAACGCTTTGATTTCAGGGTCATCGCGGACCGCTTCATCGAGTTTCAGATATTCTTTCATGATAGGGTCGTGACGAAGCAAATAAGCCACATCTTGAGTTTTTAAAAGAAGTGGATCGCCGACAAGTTCTCCGATAAGCGAGAAGGTGTGGCTCTCTTTGATGATAACGGGGACAAGGGCGCCCTTAAGATAAGCGGGTCCTCTAAAATTCACTAGCTTGCCATTGCTGGCATAGCCAGAAAGAACGTCATCGTCTTTTTTGCTGGGGCCATCAACCAACACTTGATAGGTTTTTCCAACCATGCTGAGGCTGTGCTTCGAAGTCGAATCTTCGATGACTTTGGTTAAACGCATAAAACGCTCGTGTTTTTCTTCATCCGTGATGTTGTCTTTAATCGCGGCGGCTGGGGTTCCTCGGCGAGGCGAATAAATGAAAGTGAACGCCGCGGAATAGCCAACTTCTTCGCATAGAGAAAGAGTCTCATCGAATTCTTCGGCTGTTTCATTTGGAAAGCCAACGATGATATCGGTTGTCAAAGCCACATCCGGAATGGCTTCTCTAATACGCTTGGTTAAAGCGAGATACTCTTCTCTCGTGTAACGACGGCCCATTCTTTTAAGACAGGTGTCGCTGCCAGACTGAACTGGCAAATGCAGCCATTTCAAGATGTTGTCGTGTTTGGCCATCACCGCAATCATCTCATCGGTGAACTGGCTTGGATAGGAAGTGAGAAAACGAACTCTTGGAATATCCAAAGAGGCTACCTTATCAAGCAAGGTCGCAAAGTTTGAACCGTCTTTCAAATCCAAACCATAGCTATTGACGTTTTGGCCTAGAAGGGTGATTTCCTTATAACCATGATCGACGAGATCTTGGCATTCAGCGAGAATCGCTTCTTCGCTGCGGCTCCGTTCGCGGCCTCTGGTATAAGGAACAATGCAGTAGGTGCAGAACTTATCGCAACCATAAGAAATGTTCACATAAGCTTTATAGTCATCAAGACGAACGGATGGCATTCCTTCCACCACATCCCCTGCAAAGCTTTCCACATCAACAAGACCTTTTTTCGAAACGATAACATCGTTCAATAAATGGAGAAGGTTAGAAACGTTATGCGTGCCAAAAATGAGGGAAACATAAGGGTATGTTTTTGTCAATTTCTCGGCAATTCCCTCTTCTTGCATCATACAACCCGAGACCGCGAGGATGAAGGAATGGTCCTTCTCGGCTTTGGCTTTAAAGAGGCCGATTTCGCCATAAACCTTGTCTTCGGCGTTCTCACGAACCGCGCAAGTATTGATAATGGCCACATCGGCTTTTGTCTCGTCGTCAGTTCGCTTAAAACCGGCCAATTCTAAATAGCCCGACATGACTTCTTCGTCACGAATATTGGCTTGGCAGCCATAGGTACGAATAAAGAAATAACGTCCTTTGGCATACGCTTGAACAGCGGCCGGAACATCTTTTTTGTCCACGAGTAAAAGCGGTTTTTCAACCCGGTTGCGGGCCTTCTTCATGTCAGGAAGGGAACGATAGGTGCATTTACTCATTTTGTGGGCTCCAGGAGATTGATGGTTTCGATAGAAATAGCCTTATAAGTCGTATCGTCCACTTCGATTATGACAGCATTCACCATCGGGCGGGCATTATCGTTGATCTCAAAGACACCTTTTTGGCCGTATACGATTTTGTTTATCACCGAATTCTTCTCAAAGCCAATGACACCATCGGACGCTCCACACATGCCAATATCGCTGATGTAGGCCGTGCCTCCATCAAGAATTTTGGCATCATTTGTTTGAACGTGGGTATGCGTTCCGACAACAGCGCTAACTCGTCCCGCTAAAACATAGGCGAATATTTCTTTTTCGCTCGTGCTTTCGGCATGGAAATCAACGATATGAATACAAGGATCGGAAGCCTTCAATAGCTGTTCCATCGCCTCTACTGGCGAAGAAACGGTTTCGGTCAAGAAAGCCTGGCCGAGAACATTGGTAACTCTAATCTCAACTCCATCGACATCATAGGAAGCCGAGCCCACACCATGCTTGTAATTGATGAGGTTCAGCGGACGAATCAAATCGTCCGCGTCATCGATATAATCATCGATTTGTTCTTTGGCGTGCCAATGGTTGCCTAAAGTAATGCAATCAACGCCGCTAGAGATAATCTCATGATAATGGCTTTCGTTGAGGCCTTTGCCATGGGAAGCGTTCTCGCCATTGGCAATCACGAAATCGATGTCCTTAGAGCGAACCAAAGACGGCAAAGAGGCCTTGACGGCCTCTCTACCAACTTTACCAACGATGTCTCCGAAGAAGAGAATACGCATAGAAAAGGGTGATTATTTAGCAGTCTCAACAGCGCGATATTCGCGGATGACCGAAACTTTGATTTGTCCTGGATAGGTCATCTCAGTCTCGATCTTCTCACGCATCTTCTGAGCCATTTGAACGGCCTGATCATCGCTGATCTTCTCAGGGATTACCATGACACGAATCTCACGGCCAGCTTGCATAGCGTAGGCTTGCTGAACGCCATCGAAAGTCTTGGCGATATCCTCAAGCTGAGTAATGCGCTTGACGTAAGTCTCCATCGTTTCGCTGCGAGCGCCCGGACGAGCGGCGCTGAGGGTGTCAGCTGCAGCCACAAGGTGCGAGATAACATATTTAGCCGGCACATCGCCGTGGTGCGATTCAATCGAGTTGATAACAACATCCGGCTCGCCGTATTTACGAGCCAAATCGGCGCCAAGTTGAACGTGGGAGCCTTCCTGTTCGAAGTCCACGGCTTTGCCGATATCGTGTAAAAGTCCAGCACGTTTGGCAAGGTTCTGATCGAGGCCTAACTCAGCAGCCATGATGCCGCAGAGATAAGCGACTTCCATAGAATGCTCAAGGGCATTCTGACCATAAGAGGTACGATACTTCAAACGGCCAAGGTAACCACAAAGTTCTTTGCTGATCTTCGGTAAGCCAAGTTTGAAGGCGGCATCTTCGCCGGCCTTTTGAGTTTCGGTCTCGACGTCGTGTTTGAACTTAGCGGCGATTTCTTCAATGCGGCCCGGCTGAATGCGACCGTCTTTGACGAGATATTCCATCGTCCGACGGGCAACTTCACGGCGGATCGGGTCGAAGCAGCTGACGGTGATGACTTCAGGGGTGTCGTCGATGACAAGATCAACGCCTAAGGTTTGCTCAAGGACACGAATATTGCGTCCTTCACGTCCGATAATGCGGCCTTTAAGTTCGTCACTAGGAAGAGCGATGACGGCAACCGTGCGCTCGGTAGTGACTTCCTGGGCATACTTATCGCAAGCCAAAGCCAACAAGTCCGTCGCTTTTGCCTGAGCGGTCTCTTCGGCTTCGTCTTCTTGATTCTTAATATAAGCAGCGATTTCGGACGACATCTTGCTCTCAACACGAGCCATGATTTCGTCGTGCGCTTCCTTCACGGACATACCACTGACTTTTTCGAGTTCAGCAATAATGCCATCGATCTTGGAATCCAAATCTGCCTGCTTCTTATCGCAAGCGGCCAAACGGTTCTTCAAATCCTCGTTTTTGGCATCGAGGGCATTTTCTTTTTGAAGAAGGACATTGTCGCGCTGGTCAATGGTTTGTTCACGGATGTCGAGTTTGGCTTGATCGGCCTGAATCTCTGACTTCATTTGACGAATGTCGTTTTGTGCGTTTTGCTTAGCTTCAAAAGCGGCCTGCTTAGCATCGATCTCGGCGTTCTTGGTAATGCGTTCAGCTTTGATTTCAGCATCCCGAAGAATCTGCTTGGCTTCTTTCTGGGCGGAAGAAGTTTTGAAAGACGGAATTAGTTTGAATACGACGACGGTAATCACGATGCCGACGACTAAAGCGCCAACACTGATACCAATCCAACCACCGGTTGTGAGGGCGGCGGTTACGAAGTTTGCGAACATAAAACTGCTCCTTTATATATGGAACCAAAAGGGTACATTACGCCCATGTACGAAAAAGTGTTTGACTTCGTATTTTTATAGCAAGCCTTGCGGCCAATTACGAGGACCCAATACTAAATCTATGGGTGGTAAGTACCTAAAAGGTACGGGAATATTGTAACAAGCCTTAATCGAAAGCGCTACGAATAAAACTATTTCTCCTCCAAAAATACAAAAATAGGGCATCCATAAAAGATCCTAGATGAAAAAACACGCCAAAGAAAAAACCGCCTACGAATTGCAGGCGGTTTTGGTCAATTGAGTGGACTTTTGCCGAGATTTCGCTCTTATTCTTCCTCTCCATCAGCGGACGGAGCGGTCGAACCTTTAAGGGCAACGCGGATCTTGGCTTCGACATCTTTTTCAACGTCTGGATGTGATTTGAAGTACTCTTTGGTAGCTTCGCGGCCATTGCCGATCTTCTCGCCAGAGATTTCGTACCAGTTGCCGGTCTTTTGGACCAAGCCAAACTGGACGCCAAGATCGACAAGTTCGCCTTCCTTGGAAATGCCTTGGCCATAGATGATATCCACGACCGCACTCTTAAACGGAGGAGCGACCTTGTTCTTAACGACTTTGATCTTAACGGTATTGCCCAAAATGTCGCTGCCATTTTTGATGGCATCGGCTCTACGCAAATCCAAACGAATGGAGGCGTAGAACTTCAAGGCGCGGCCACCGGTCGTAACCTCAGGATTGCCATAAACAATACCAACTTTTTCACGAAGTTGGTTGATGAAGACAACAAGGCAGCCAGTCTTATCGAGTATGGCGGCCAATTTGCGCATCGCCTTCGACATAAGGCGGGCTTGTAAGCCAACCTGGTTATCACTCATAACACCATCAAGTTCAGCCTGCGGCACAAGAGCGGCAACCGAGTCGACGATAATGATGTCAATCGCACCGCTTTGGGCAAGCATCTCCACGATTTCGAGAGCTTGTTCGCCACTATCCGGTTGCGAAAGGATAAGTTCGTCAATATTGACGCCAAGTTTGGCTGCGTAATCAGGATCAATGGCGTGCTCAGCATCGATATAAGCTGCACGGCCACCTTTTTTCTGGCATTCCGCCACCGCATGTAAAGCCAAGGTTGTTTTGCCAGAGCTTTCAGGTCCGTAGATTTCTACGATGCGGCCTTTCGGATAACCGCCAACGCCTAACGCCTGGTCCAGTAGAAGAGAACCAGTCGGAATCACATCGACATCAACGCGGGCGTGATCGCCTAAACGCATCACGCTTCCTTTGCCATACGTCTTCTCAATGGCTTTGAGAGCGTCTTCCAACGCTTCGTCTTTTTTTGAATCGGCCATAATGTTCCTCCTCTATAGGTTAGTGCCTTTTGGCGAATTCGTACCAAGAAAGTTACAACATCGCATCAATTTCTTCGAGCGCTTTATCTACACACTGTTGACGAATGGAATTCCGAGTTCCCTTGAAATGGCAAGGGAAATGGAAGATACCGCGATTGCCAAAAGCGACGCTTATAAAGACATCGCCAACTTTCGCACCACCAGGTTCGGCAGTTGGACCAGCGTTGCCAGTGAATGATACGCAAACGTCCACGAAGAGAGCTCTTGCTCCGCCTAATGCCATCTCATCGGCTACTTCTTGTGAGACAACGCCGAAGGTATCAATCGTTTCTTCTTGAACTTCGGCCAGGTGGGTCTTAACGGAATTATCGTAGGAGACAATCGCGCCTTTAAAAACCTTACTGGCTCCAGGAATTTCGCAAATAGTCGAGGCAAAAAGTCCGGCAGTCAAACTTTCGACTGAGCCAAGGCTCATTCCTTTTTCTTCGAGTTTTTTTAAAACCGAACGAGCAGGACTATCCATTCTTTTTATCTTCCTTGAAAACGGAGCGGTTTTGGACCACATAAATGACTCCGCTTAATAATGAGGCAAAGGTCGCGATAAACATGAAGATATAGGAAAGGCGGCCATAGCCCCAATTCGCATCAAAATAAGAGAACGGCCAATCGTTTAAGAAGAAAAGCGGGATGGCCACCATTTGGCAAACGGTCTTGATTTTGCCAAAGATATTAGCGGCTAAAACCTGGCCTTTTCCAGCGGCGATGAAGCGCAACGAATCAACAACAAGATCACGAAGGATCATCACGATTGTGCAAAAAACCGGAATAACGATATTGTTTGGAGCAATGAAATTGGGGACCGATAAGAAAATTAAGCAAGAATCGACAAGAAGTTTATCAGCTACAGGATCAAGGAACTTGCCTAAATCGGTGACTTGATTCCATTTGCGGGCCAAATACCCATCAAGTTTATCGGTAAGAGCTGCGATGACAAAAACGCAAAAACAAACAAAATAGACAAGGCTGATAGTTGAATTGCCAAGATATACTTCTGGGAAATTAGGAATGAAGCCAATGACCAAAAGGCCGATTAGCATAATGCCAATGAGAACGATTCGCGAAACAGTAATTTTTGTTGGGATGTTCATGATGCTTGTTCTTTTTAGAAATGAGTTTCCGGCCCGATAAGCCATGTTCTGTCGAGGGCGACGATTAATCTCAGGTTTCCCTGGTGAAGTTATCTTCGGTTAGACTTCTCCACTTCCCCTACCAAATTTGGGTTTCTCGCTTGTGGGGTTTGCCGCGTTTCACCTTGCTATTGCTAGCAAGCTCGTCTCTGTGGCACCTTGGGGACTCCGATCCGCCAGGGACCTTCATCCGCCGTTACGCGCTCCCGCGTACCCAGGCTTATTTATTAACCTGGCGCAATCACTACGGCCATCACAGACCGTGCGAGCATGGACTTTCCTCTACCCTTGCGGGCAGCGATCGCCTGGGCCGGAATTCAATTTCGAATCTTCCGTTTCAAATTGTTGACGTTATAGCCTTCACTACTAAGGAAATCCTCAAGCGTCCGAATGCGCTGAATGTAAGTAATGTTCTCGGCGGTCGGGCGATCTCCGGGCTTAATACCCTTCAAACGACTGGCCATTGAGGCATTATCAATTTCGAGCTGCTTATTCTTGGCCCAAAGGCTCTCCGAATCAGTTTTGGCTTTTCCTTCGCTTTGCTGAAGGGCGGCAACTTGGTTCTGAAGCGAAACAATTGTAGTCTCTTGCTGTTTCTGAGCTTCGGCGTAACTAACGTAATCCTGAATTACCAGATCCAAGAAGGCATCCACTTCGTCAGGGTTGTATCCCTTGACGTCGCGTGTAAACTTCTTGTCTAAGATTTTTTGGACGGTTAATTGAATCCTGTCGTTCATAAAGAGACCCCTTCGATTATATCGAAGCGCGCCTCTTTCTTCAATGAAAGAGGAACTCGTCTCCGCGAAAAGTCCATTCGGTGGTAGAATTGCCGTAATGAAAGCCTTACGAAAAGCAATAAAAGATAAACGAGTTCTCGTCTTTGTAGACCTTGAAGGTACTCAATTCACTCACGAGATGATCGAGATTGGCGCATATGTTGCGTATCTCGATGATGATTTACATATCAAAAAACACGATAAGGGCTTTTCTACTTATGTAAAGGCCACCAACCCAATCGGGCGCGTGGTCGAAAATATGACTGGCATAACCGAGAAAACATTGAAGACCAAAGGCGTCAGTTTCCCCGCTGCCATGACTCTCTTCCAAAAGTATCTCCGTAAAAACAAGAATAATTGTATATTTGTCACATTTGGAAACCATGACTTGGTCATCGTGAACAAGAGCGTTTATTACTCCGGCGATGCCAGCAAAGAGTTCGCTCATACCATTAACAAAGAATATCTCGATTTTTCGCAATTCCTTTCTACTTATATAAAGGATCCCAATGGCAACCCATATTCTTTAACCAACTATCTCAAAGTTTTCGGCGTCCCTTTTGAAGGCCGGGCTCATGATGCTTTGACGGATGCCCTTAATCTGATGGATTTATATAACGCTTTCTTGGATCATCCAGAAATCGTCGAAGAAGAATACAAAAAGGTCCTTTGCAAAATGCACCACCTGCCAGCCCCAATTGGAGTCGTGCTTAAGAAACTAAGCGAAGGCGGAACCGTCACTCCCGATGTTTGGGAAAATGCCATAAAGGATTCACTTAAATGACCGTTCGTTATCCTAATGGGCAAGCCTACGTTCCGTGCGAAAAACCCATCAAAAGAAAAGTTGCCAATGCCGCTAACCGTGGCATGGGTTTTGAAAAAGACATCAACGATACCAACGCTTATTATCTCGAAAAAGGTCTAGCCCTCGTTTATAAACGTCCAACCCCAATCAATGTCGTGAAAGTCGATTATTCCCATGGAGCCAAAATCACCCAAGCCTATTTTGAGTGCCAAAGCACAACCGACTACAACGGAGTCTATAAAGGCCATTACCTTGATTTCGAAGCAAAAACCACGAGAAGCAAAACTTCGTTCCCTTTAAACAACATCGCCCCACAGCAAGTTGCGCACTTACGGAACGTTCATAAGCACGGCGGCATCGCATTCTTCATCGTCAACTGGTACGCCAAAAACGAAACCTATGTTCTAGATGCAGGATACGTTTGCGACTTCTATGAGCAAAAGCCTCGAAAATCTATTCCATACGAGGAATGCAAACAGCATGGCTATTTGGTCAAAGAAGGGTTCAGACCCCGTTTTGATTACTTGCCTTTGGTTGACAAATATTTTTTAAAGTAAGGACAAACCTCTTTTAAGCCGCAATTTTCGCAAGCTGGTTTTTGGGCATGACAGATTTCACGACCAAAGATAATCATTGAGTGATGTAAGAAGATCCAGGACTCTTTTGGGAATTCCTTTTCGAGTCTTTCTTCGACTTTGGCTGGATCCATGTCTTTTCGGGCGTATCCAAGCCTAAAAGCCACCCTGCCGACATGGGTATCGACCGGAAGGGCCGGAACAGCATATCTTTCGGCAAGAAAAACGCCAGAAGTCTTCTTTCCGACTCCGGGCAACTCCATTAATTGAGCCCTGGTTTGCGGTATTTTCTCGGCAAAAGTCCCTTCAATTGCCCTTCCAAGCTCGATTAAGTTCTTAGCTTTGTTGTGATATAACCCAAGCGACTTTATATCACGTTCAACATCGTTAATAGAAGCTTTTGCAAGCTCTTTTGGGCTTGGAAAATCCTGAAAGAGGCGAGGAGTAACCTGGTTGACGGATTTATCGGTAGTTTGGGCACTCAAAAGAATGGCGCAAAGACATTCATAGTCATTGCGGAAGTTCAGAGCGCACTTAGCATCCGGAAAACGCTTTTTTAAATAAGAAAGAACAACGTCACTTGGAGCCTTGGCCATTGTCATCGCCCCACATTTTCTTGGCGATTTCGAGAGTCTTTTCAATGTCTTTATCCCAACTTTGGTTGACGCTCGTAGCGCCTTCCTTGGCAACATCAGACGCCGCCCGCTTAGCTCTTAGGCATTTATCAACGGCCCGAAGGTTCTTTTTGTTTTGGCGAAGCGAGTCCAATAAAGCGTCTTGAATCTCTTCGTCTTTATAACCGCTGTCGAGCCACTCACCCATGGTTTGACTTTCCAATGGCGAAAGACTACGAGCAAGTTTGTCTTCGAAAAAAGCCACGAGTTTAGAAAGACGCTCAGTTCTTTCTTCGCTCATCAGATTTGCCTGATCGCGTTCAAGACTCTTTTGGAAAACGGTGTAAACCTTATCCTTAAGTGGTTCCAAAGAGGTTCTCATCTTGCCGCTCGAGGTGTCATAAACCAAGAATCCTTTATTCACCAGCGAAACCATCAACTGATCTATCTTGTCGGTTTTAAAAGTCATCTTCATCGCGAGATTGTCAGCCGTTACTAAAGAATTGCCTTGTTCAAGAAGGTGATCGATAGACAAAATAACAGCGAGTTCTTCTTCGTTGATGCCCATCTTTTTGTACGAGTCTAGGAGGACGTAACGGAAGTCCACCGCCGACATAAGTGCGTTTTTAGCCATGGTGCTATTTTACACTAGAACGAAGCTTTCGTTCTTCCTCTTTGATTTTATCGGGATTCAGTTCTTTTAATAAGTCACGATTATCATCGATGGCTTCCTTTGTTTTTGGATCCAAACTAAATCCTAAAACTCTAGAAAAACGCTCAGCCCGAAGAATCCTTAAGGGGTCTTCTTTAACACGGGTTGCCGGGTCACCGATGAAGCGGATGACCTTATTATTCAAGTCTTCTACGCCACCGCAGTAATCCAAAAGCTGGTATTCCTCATCGAGATAAAGGGCGTTAATTGTGAAATCCCGTCTCTTATAGTCGAGTTTCGGGTCTTTAACGAATTGTATATGCGAAGGATGACGGAAATCCGTATAGGACCCTTCCAGACGCAGAGTCGTAATATCAATCTCTTCGCCTTCGAGCGTCAAACGGATGGAGCCAAACTTGCTAAAAGCGTAAGAAGCCTCTGGCATAAAGTCTTTTTCTTGCTCAGGCGTCGCATCAGTCACGAAGTCGTGATCTTTATATGGGCGGCCTAAAAGGAGGTCCCTGACACTACCGCCAACAATATAGAGGCGGAAGCCATAGGAACCATAGAGCTTCTTTAAAGTGTTAAAGAAACGGTCTTCCATAACGCTATAAGTTTAGCATAAGAAAAGCCCCACCGAGGTGGGGCTTTTGTTAGCTATTGAAGACTAAAGCTTAGTTAAGCTTGTCTTTAAGAGCTTTGCTGACTTTGAAGGACACAGAGGCACTGGCAGGGATTTTGATCTTCTGCTGGGTGGCCGGATTGGTTCCCTCACGAGCGGCACGATGCTTCTTCTCGAAAATGCCAAATCCAGAGAGCTTGACTTCTTCGCCTTTGACAAGGGCATCCTCAATGACTTTGAGAACGGCCTCAATGGCGGCGTCGGCATCTCTCTTCGAGATTTCAGCCTCTTCGGCGACTTCGACGACTAATTCAGCTTTGTTCATGGATTATTTCCTCCTTGCTAAATCGGTTACCTTTAAACTAGCACCGCATCTAGGCTTTTGCAACTTTTTTCAATATTTGAGAACCCGTAGAGGAATGTAAGAAAGGATAAAATAAGACTTTCGATTAACTAACTATGTCAATTTTGAAAAAGTGCCGATAAAATCTATCGATAAAAAAGTAATCTTGTTTTAATCGACTATTTTTTCTATTTGTAAAGAATTCAATTTCAGCAAAAATCGGGGGATTTGAGCGTTATTCCCATTCAAAAGAACACGTTTCATCGACAAAAAACGATAAATGAAAAATAAGCAATTTTGTGAATACTTATTTACGTTGACGATAGACAATATTTACGGGACTTCCCGAAAAATCGTAGGCTTCGCGAAGCTTGTTTTCGAGATAACGGGTATAGCTAAAATGAGCGAAGTTTGGATCGTTGCAGAACATCACAAAAGTCGGCGGGCAAACTGATACCTGATTAGCGTAAACTATCTTTAAACGGCCATGATTAAACTCAGGGGTGGCGTTCAATAACTGAGCGTCCATTACCAAGCGATTCAAAACCGACGTATTAATACGACGGTTATATCCATCAAAGGCCGAAGTAATGGCTGGGAGAATCTTATCAACGCCCGCGCCCGTAAGCGCAGAACAATAAAGAATCGTAGCGTAATCAAGGAACTTGAACTCTGCCCGCAGTCTTTCGGTGAAATCTTTTTGAGCAGCAGGGCCTTTTTCGGCGAGATCCCATTTATTAACTACCACCACGATGGCTTTTTTAGCGTCCATGGCATAGCCAACAACGTGTTTATCTTGCTCAATAATGCCTTCTTTGGCATCAAGAACAAGAACCGCAACTTCGGAACGATCGATAGCAGCCAAGGCTCTTAAGGCGGCGTACTTATCGACGGCTTCGTAAATCTTGCCACGTTTGACTAGGCCAGCTGTATCGATGACTACGTAATTACGACCGTCTTTAGAAAAGGCGGTATCGACCGAATCTCTTGTTGTGCCAGCCACATTGCTGACAATGGTTCTTTCAGAACCCAAAAGGCGATTGGCCAAGGAACTCTTGCCAACGTTAGGCCGGCCTATTAATGAGAAAGAAATGGCGTTGCCATAATCTGGCGCCGGTTTTTCTGGGAGTTTCTTGATAATGATATCGAGGACATCGCCAATTCCGATGCCGTGGGCACCCGAAATAGCGATTGGATCGCCGAATCCCAAGGAATAGAAAGGTGATTGATCGGCAATCTCATTGATGGAGTCGATTTTGTTAACGCCAAGAATGATCGGCTTTTTAGCTTTATAAAGAAGCTTGGCAATGAATTTGTCATCACCAGTCAAACCGGCCTTTCCATCAACAACAAAAAGAACGACATCGGCTTCTTCCAAGGCAATTTCGACTTGGGCTCTGATTTCCTCTTGGAAGGGGGCGTCTTTAATCTGGATGCCGCCAGTATCAATGACGGTGAACTCTTTGGTGAGCCAGGTTGCTTTCGCGTATAAGCGGTCGCGCGTGATGCCGCGTTCCTCTTCTACTATGGAGCGTCTTTCACCAACGATACGATTAAAAATCGTTGATTTACCAACAGAAGGGGCTCCGACGATGGCTAATGTTCCTAATGGCATGGGATCTCGATTCCGGTCTTGTTATGAATAACTTTCAAGACAGCGTCGACCGCTTGATCGATGCTTAACGGCGAAGTGTCGACAAGAACGCTATCGGGGGCTGGCTTTAACGGAGCAAACTCCCTGTTTGAGTCGATATAGTCACGATTGCGAATATCATCTTCTACTTGTTTTAAGGTGGTGTTGATACCTTTGGAGACATTTTCGTCATAACGACGAACGGCTCTGGTCTCAACAGAAGCAATTTGATAAATCTTCACATTGGCGTTCGGCAAGACATAAGTTCCGATATCGCGGCCGTCCATGACGACCGATTTCTTTGCCGCCATGGCTCTTTGCATATCTACGAGAGCCAAACGAATCGGTTTCATAGCGGCAATATAAGAAACATTGCCTGAAACGAGTGGTTCGCGAATGATCTTTGTAACATCTTCTTCATTGCAGATAACGCGGCCATCCGGCAAAAGCTCAATTGCCATTCCAGGAAGGACGGTGACAGACTGAACTTCGTTTTTCGGATCAAGACCTTTTTTGATAACCGCCCAAGTGACGGCGCGATACATCGCGCCAGTATCGATATAAGTAAAACCTAGAATCGATGCTACTTTCTTGGCGACCGTGCTTTTTCCAGCAGCAGCCGGACCATCAATAGCGACAGAGATAATTTGTTGTTCCATGCCCATTATTTTAAGCCCCTTGCACCCAATAAAACCACAAGAGGGTGAATCCAATGATGGCGATTGCCAATAAAGCAAACTTCACAATCAGCCATTCTCTCTTGCGTTTCTCGTAGACAGCATACGGAGTTGCTTTGTGGTCGGAAGGCAAAGCCATCGTGGATTCTGGCCGAATCGCATTTTTGCTTTTCGGTAAGGATTCAACGAAGGAAAGGTCGCGGTCACCCATTGGTCGTCCCGTACGTTTGGCTTCCGGGAACTTCTCCTCAGGCATAGCAGCGATCTTAGCCCTGTAGTGGGCCCACTTCTCCATACGCGTTCTCATAACGGACATATTCTACCCTTCGAAGGGTAGAAGCGAAACCCCGAATAATTTGGGGGTTAGAAAAAGCCACATTGAAGTTAGGGAAAATTCACCCTATAATCCCTATGTGCCATATTGGAGGATAAAATAATGGCTAAAAAAGTTAAAGTTAATAAAGATCTTTGCATCGGCTGCGGACTTTGCGTTGGAACTCTTCCCAGTGTCTTCGAATTCGGAGACGATGGAAAGGCCCAAGCCACTGCTGGCCCGGTGACCGATGAAGCCGCTGCGGATGAAGCGATTGCCAATTGCCCGGCTGCCGCTATCTCCGAAGACAAGTAATTAACAAAAAATGAGCAGCCCGCAAGAGCTGCTCTTTTTTATGCCTTCTTAACTGGAGTCTGTTCGAAATGCAGGAGTTTATGGATACTTCGATAAACGAAGAAAGTCAGAACAATAACGGCGGCATCCTTCATGATGTTTAAAGGCAAAACCGCAAAAAGGCCATATCCCCATTTCCAGGCATCAGTCCAAATTGACAAGGTTCCCCAAGCCGGATTGATGAAAGATATAGCGGAAGTGCACATCGCACGTAAAGCAGCTTCAGGGAAACCCATCACAAACATATAGAACGGAAGCATCGCATAGATGTTTAAAAATAAGGAAACGAATAATTGCAGAACGGTCGAAATAGCGAAACCGATGGCAACGCCCTTAAGGTTTCTTTTCTTTTGATAAACGATGGCGGCCGGAATCACAAAAGCGGAAGAGAAAATCAAATCAGAAAGTTCTCCCACGCAGAGGGTTGTAGTAAAAGGCAATTTGAGGATCGTTTTGATGAAAATCACTGCAAATCCCGCCCAAGGTCCATACGCAAAGCCGGCGATGAAAGCCGGAATTTCATCAAAGTGTAGCGCCAAAAACGATGGCAAAAACGGAAGATGAATTTGAAAAACCGGAACAATATAAAGAATAGTTGAAATGGCGCCAAAAATAGCGACCCGCGTCATAAAACGAACGCGGTCATAACTCTGCTTCGGCGATTGAGCCGAATAAACTTTGACTAAAGCAATAACTAAAAGAATGAAGACGGCAATAGTAACCCAGTTTCGAATATCACTCATGATAAATAAAAATCCCCCAGCTCACACTTCGGGGGACAACAATGCTTGCTACTTCTAACATCCGGACTTTACCGTTGGCGCCGGAATCACACCGGTTCATGCCTGATCATTATCAGGCTCGCGGGCTTTAACCGCCAGTCGACGTAATTATCGTCGCCCTGAAGCTAAGCATATTATAGTCTCGCTTTTGTAAAGCGCAACAACGACGCTTATTTCTCTTTTTTATTAGACAAAAGAAATTTGACGAAATCTTGCTTTTCGGCTTCCGTCTGAAATGAGATGGAAATGGAAGTTTTCCTATCAGCGACAGCAGAAGCTCCTAATACCTCTTTAATAGTGGCAGCTTCCGAATCCGCAACCTGCGGAATGGCGGCGTATTGTTTGGCCAATATTTCAGTATCGCGAACCGATAAGTGTTCGCTGTGAATCAACTTGCAAACAGTCTCAATTTCTTCATCAGAAAGAGATGCAATTGCCTTCGCGTGGCCGTATGAAAGCTTGCCCAAACAAATATCGGTGATAATGTGATCCGGAAGCTTCAAAATGCGAATGGTGTTTGCGACTTGGGAACGTGATTGATGCGACAAATTAGCCAAGGTTTGCGGGGAATAATTGAATTTTTGGATAAGGGACTGATAGACCAAAGCCATCTCCACCACGTTGCCGTTTCTTTGGTCACGAGTGTCAGCCAAAAGCATCAGCAAAGTCTCTTCGTCTCCGACATCGGCGACCACACAGTTTACGTTAGCCAAGCCAGCTCGTTTAGCACCATAAAAACGTTTGCGGCCAAGTATCAGTTCGTAATGTCCTCCCGACGGACGAACAACAAGAGGATTCCATAGTCCTTTATCACTAATGGATTTGGCTACTTGTTCAATGGAAGTTTCAGGAATTTTGACACGTTTAACAAAAGAGTTATCGTCAATCACCGAAAGAGGTAATTGGCGAGAAGTTTGGGCTTGATATTCTTTTTCAATTTCGGCGATGACGTCGTTTTTGGAGAACTTGCGGACGAGGTCGCTAAGACTTTCGCCAACAATTTTTTTATTGTTTTTGCTGGTCATGATCCAAAACCTCGCGAGCTAAAGCGGCATACGCCACCGCTCCTTGAGAAGTCGGACGCCAACTGCCAACCGGGAGGCCTTTTGCGCAGCTTTCTGGAAGAGAGATATTACGCGGAATGGCGGTTAAGAAAGTATTTTCTTTGAACAGGCCCCTAACCTGGGTGGCGATTTCGGTTCCTAAAGAGGTTCGCGGATCGTACATCGTTAAGAGAAAACCTTCGATGCGAAGATTCGGATTATAGTCATTTTGAACTCTCGTTATCGTCGAAAGAATGGCAGCCAAAGCTTCCATTGCGAAATATTCACATTGGACTGGAATAATGACGCCCATCGAAGCGACAAGGGCATTAAGGCTTAAAAGTCCCAATGATGGCGGACAATCAATAATGATGTAGTCGTAATTGCCAGTCAGCTTGGATAAAGCTTTTTGAAGTAAACGGAACGGCTCATTAGAAGGATTGGCTTGCAAATAGGTGTCTAATGAAGCCAATTTTAAGTTACTAGGAATAACAAATAGGCCATCTTCACTGGTGGAAACAATGCAGGAATTGATATCTTGTAAACCTGTTAAGGCATCAAAAACTGTTTTCGTAACCAGCGTGACATCGATGCCTAATCCCCTGCCTGCGTTTCCTTGTGAATCGAAATCGACCAAAAGAACTTTTTGGTGTTGTTTAGCTAAAGCGGCCGAAAGATTGATGGCCGTCGTAGTCTTGCCGACGCCACCTTTTTGGTTTGCGATGGAGATGATTTGACTCATGATGTTAGTGTACACGCGTGAAACACTTTTTAAAAGTTTCACAACAAAGGTTTTTTCAGAATCGTCGCCCAAGGCCTCGGATAGCAATTTGGAGTCTTGTTTTCTTTAAGGAAAAAGAAATTCTGCCGACTTCCTTCGCCGCCTGGCAAATCTTCTTTTTTAACTTCTTTTAAAACGAGTCCTAACTTCTTAGCCTCTGAACCTGTTTTATTAAATTCTTCCTCGCCTTTGGACCCCTTCATGGCTAAGAAGGTTCCGCCCACTTTGGTTAACGGGGCGCTAATTTCGAGGAGAATGCCCATCGGCGCGAGCGCACGGGCAGTAACGATATCGAAAGCTTCGCGTTCTTTCATCTCTTCACAACGTTTATTGATCACGACCGCATTCTTTAAACCACATTGTGTAATGACCTCGTTTAGGAAGGTGCATTTTTTGCCAGTCGCCTCAACTAAAGTAACTTTGCAATCAGGAAAAGCGATGGCCCAGACAAGTCCGGGGAAACCAGCTCCGGTTCCAAGGTCGGCGAGGGTTTTGCCGGAGATTTTCAAAGTTTTTGCTGGTATTAAACAATCATAGAAATGTTTCTCTACCACTTCGCTTTCTTCGGTAATGGCGGTAAGGTTAAACTTTTCGTTCCACTCTTTTAAGAGAGCGGCATATTTCTTAAGTTGCCCGACCATTGCATCACTTAAAACAACTTCTGGCTTTAACGAGGCAACCATTTCTTCATAAGTCATAAGAGACCTTTCTTGCGGAGCGTTAGGATGAGAATCGAAATGTCCGCCGGGTTAACTCCACTGATACGACTGGCTTGACCGATCGTAAGTGGCTGAACAGCATTCAACTTCTGACGGGCTTCAAGAGCCAATCCGTCAACCTTTGTATAGTCTACCCCAACAGGCAGCTTAATGCTCTCTAGTTTTTGGAAGCTTTGAGCCTCTTTTAACTCTTTTGCAATATAGCCTTCGTATTTGACCTTCGTTTCGAGGGCCAAGACGGCTCCATCATCAAATTTATAACCCTGTAATTCGGGCATAAAACTTGCAATATCTCGGTAGAACAGGCCTGGACGCTTTAAAAGATCGATTCCTTTATGACCACCGATCGTGTCCGTGAAACCATTCTTCAAAAGGTATTCTGTGCAACCTTTTTTGTCGCTAATATTGGTAGTTTCCATGATATGGATGGCTTCATCGATGTCACTATACTTTTTCTTAAAGGTTTCATAACGTTCGTCGCTGATCAAGCCAACCCGATGACCATATGGCAGCAAACGTAAGTCCGCGTTATCGTGTCTAAGTAAAAGACGGTATTCAGCCCGACTGGACATCAAACGATAAGGCTCTTCGGTGCCTTTAGTTACCAAATCATCGACCATTACGCCGATGTAGCTTTCATCACGGCGCAAGATCAAAGGTTCTTCTCCTTTGATCTTTAGAGAAGCATTGATGCCAGCCATTAAGCCAAGACCGGCGGCCTCTTCATAACCGGAAGTGCCACAAATTTGGCCAGCTCCATAGAGCCCATCGTACTTTTTAGTTTCAAGAGTCGGCTTAAACTGTAATGGCCTTACAGCATCGTATTCAATCTGATAAGACCACTTCAAAATCTCGGCATGTTCCAACCCAGGTAACGAATGGACAAGTTTCTCCTGAATCTCATGAGGAAAACCGGTTGAAAAGCCCTGAAGGTAAATCGATTCTCCGAATTCGGTTTCTGGTTCAAGGAAAAGTTGATGGCGAGGCTTATCAGCAAAGCGCACGACTTTGCTTTCGATAGAAGGGCAATAACGAGGTCCTACACCAGTGATGACGCCATTGAAAACAGCGGACTTATCAAGATTGGCTCTAATGATCTGCAAAGTTTCCGGCGAAGTATAAATCAAATAGCAAGGAAGCTGCTTGCTAAGCGGAGTGAATTCTTTGGTCAAAAAAGAGAAAGCTAGCTCCCCATCTTGGCCCAGTTGGATCTCGCCTTTTGAGAAATCGATGCTGCTCTTTTTAATGCGTGGCGGGGTTCCGGTTTTTAAACGGAAAATATCCATCCCCATCTCTTGAAGGCATTTGCTTAAGCCTTGCGATGATGGCTCGTTATCAGGCCCACCTGGATGTACATCAGTTCCAGAAATAATGGTGCTTTCCATGTAAGTCCCGGTGGTAATGATGGTGGCTTTGCTGGTGATTTTCTCACCTTGTCCCGTCACGACACCAAAGACTTTTTTCTCGTCATAGAGTAAAGCTTTGACTTCGCATTCCTTGACCGTGAGGTTCGGGACTGCCAAGACCAAAGACTGCATATAGGCCGGATAACCTTTTTTATCGACTTGGGCCCTCAAGCACTGGACGCCAGGGCCTTTGGCGGTATTAAGCATCTTGATTTGAAGAGGATGATGGTCCGCGGCAATGCCCATCATGCCACCTAATGCATCGATTTCGCGAACGACAATGCCTTTAGCTGATCCGCCGATGTGCGGGTTGCATGGTGTATTGGCCATCATTTTGATATCGAGGGTGCACAAAAGAGTCCGCATACCCATATGAGCAGCGGCACAAGCAGCCTCAACCCCGGCGTGTCCACCGCCGACAACAATTACATCGTAATCCATATTTTTATTAAATTTCTAGCCTATGGAATCTGACATATCCAGTTTGATAAGCTGATTCAATTCAACCGCGTATTCCATTGGGAGTTCACGGGAGAAAGGTTCAATGAATCCCATGACGATCATTTGGGTCGCGTCGGCCTCTGAAAGGCCTCGGCTCATAAGATAGAATAATTCTTCTTCGTTGATCTTGCTGACAGTGGCTTCATGTTCAATATATGAAGTGGAGTTCTTGATTTCGTTCGTCGGAATGGTATCACTAAAAGATTGTGGATCGAGAATTAAGGTGTCGCATTCAACATGGGCGTGGGCATTTTCAGCCGTTGGTTCCATTCTGACGGTACCACGATAATTTGCCGTGCCGCCATTCTTCACGATAGACTTCGAAATAATCGTTGAAGAGGTGTTCTTACCAATATGAATCATACGAGCGCCGTTATCTTGAAACTGATTGCGTCCGCCAACAGCGATAGAAATTACTGATCCTCTGGCCCCATCACCTTTAAGGATGCAGGCCGGATACTTCATGTTTCTCATGGAACCGATATTGCCATCGACCCATTCCATGAGGCCGTTATCCATCACCAAGGCTCTTTGAGTGACCATGTTAACGATGTTGTTACTCCAGTTTTGAACCGTGGTGTAACGGCATCTGGCGCCCTTTAAAACGACGATTTCAACCACCGCCGCGTGTAACGACTCTTTGCTATAAATTGGGGCCGTACAGCCTTCAACATAATTAATATCGGCGCCCTCATCAACGATGATAAGAGTGCGTTCAAACTGGCCAGTCTTCTCGTTATTGATGCGGAAATATGACTGCAAAGGCTTCTCTAAATGCACTCCCTTTGGAACATAAATGAAGCTGCCGCCACTCCAAACCGCGCCATTCAAAGCCGCAAATTTGTTATCAGCAAAAGGAACAACGGTCCCGAAATACTTCTTCATGAGTTCCGGGCAAGTCTGCAAGGCCATATCCGTCGAAAGGAAAATTACACCTTTCTTTTGGACCTCGTCGAGCATGTTATGGTAGACGACTTCGCTTTCGTATTGAGTCGTCACGCCAGAGAGATATTTTTGTTCTGCTTCAGGAATACCCAACCGGTCAAAAGTGTTTTTGACAGCCTCTGGCACTTCTTGCCAGTTGCTGCCCTCTTTCGAAGAAACGCCAGTGTAATAAGTATAAGAAGGAAAATCCAAAAACTTAAGATCTGGTCCGTATTTTGGAAGTGGCATCGCTTCGAAAGCCTTAAGCGCCTTTAAGCGATATTCAAGCATCCATTCCGGCTCATTCTTATGTTTGCTAATGGCACGCACGACTTCCTCATTGAGTCCTTTGCCCGTGGTGAAAACGACCTGGGCCTTGGTCTTGAAATCGTATTTATAACTCTCATCGAGGAATTTCGTGTCTGCCATGTTATTTTTCCTCTTTCTCAAGTAAGTCTTTTAAAGCTGTCCAACCCATCGTGGCGCAATGGATGCGGGCGGCTTGTTTACCCGTATTGAGGAAAACGATGGCCTCATCCAAAACGGAGGAGTCGTACGGCTTCTCGGAAATCATGTCTAAATACTGCTCGATGATGTACTCGGCTTCTTTGTAAGTTTTTCCAATTACACGATCGCAAAGAATGTCGGTAGAGGCTGTAGAAATAGTGCAGGCCACTCCATCCCAACGTGCATCAACAACCTTGCCATCTTTAGCTAAAAGATAGACTTCAAAATCATCAATGCAGTTACTGCTCGAAGCGTGCAAAGAAACGTAACCATCCTCCGTCGGCTTTTGCTTATGCCGCGGATTCTGGTAGTGATCCATGATGATTTCTCTCATCATCTCAGGAGTGATTTCAATTGAAGTAGGCATCTAAGAACTCCTTTCCATGCTTAACAGCATCAGCGAGGGCATCGATGTCTTCCTTGGTGGTATAGAAATAGAAACTAGCGCGAACGGTCGCGACAACCTTTAAGTAGTCGATAAGAATCTTTGCGCAATGTTGTCCGCTTCGGCAGGCGATGCCACGGCTATTCAAGAAACTAGCGGCATCCTGGGCAAAAACGTCTTTAATGTTGAAAGTGACGATGCCGGCTTCGGATTTCGGATTATAAATGATCGCGTTACCCGTTTCTTCAAGCTTCTCTACGGCATAACGCTTCAGCTCTTCTTCATAGGCGTTGATGTTATCGAGGCCGATATTCATGATGTAATCAACGGCTGCCTTTAAACCAAGAATGCCTTCGATATTCTGAGTGCCGGCTTCAAAACGAAGTGGCGGTTCCAAATAAGCAACATCACCGCACATATCGAATTTAGCATTCATACCGCCACCCGTCATAAACGGATCGGTTTTGCTCAATAAATCGAATTTTCCATATAAAACACCGATTCCCGTCGGACCGCAAAGTTTATGGCCACTAAAGGATAAGAAATCGCAATCGAGATCTTTTACATCAGTCGGAACGTGTGGAACGCTCTGGGCACCATCGAGAACAAGAACGGCTCCGTGCTGGTGCACGATTTTAGACAATTCTTTGACTGGGGCAATATAGCCCAAAACGTTGGTGACATGTGCGATAGCAACGATCTTGGTATGATCAGTAATCGTGGCAGCCAAATTCTCCGGAGTTAAGCGTCCGTCTTTATCAAGAGGAATGAATTTGATTGTAGCGCCAGTCATTTCGGCGACTTTGTACCAAGGCAAAACGTTTGAAGCGTGTTCGGCTTGGGTTAAAAGAATTTCGTCGCCTTTTTTGAGAAACTTAACGCCATAACCGAAAGCGACCAAGTTGATTGATCCGGTCGTGCCAGAGGTAAAAACAACTTCCTCAGGGCGGCAATTGATGAATTTTGCTATGGTTTGTCTAGTTTCAAGAATCTTTTGATCAATGTTGAAACAAAGATCATAGTCGCCACGATGACTATTGGAAGTTTCGTGGGTGTAATAATCACTCACTGCATTAAGCACGCAATCGGGCTTAAAAGTGGTTGAAGCATTATCTAACCAAACAAGAGGTTTTCCCTGCATCTTAATTTGATTACGATACATTGGGAAATCTTTTCTAATTTTGTACGGGTCTAACATGCTCAAATTCCTCCTTGAATTGCAGCTTCAATTTTGCTGACCAATTCTTCGTCAACGAACGCGTTCTCAATCGGACGCAAATACCCAAGCGTAATCAAGCGCTTGGCTTCTTCTTCGGAAACGCCACGACTCTCAAGGTAGAAAAGGTGCTCTTCATTTAGGCGACCTACAACGGCGGCGTGACTCGCGTCGACATCATTGTCGCCAATTTTAAGGATTGGTGAGGCTCTTCCTAAGGCCAAAGGATCAAAAACGATAATCTTAGATTCTTGACGTGTCTTAGTCTTGACAGAACCCTTCTTGATTTCACTTACACCCGCGAAATACAAACGACTGTTGTCACGGACGATGCCATAGTTGGTCATAATGGCTTCTGTATGAGGCGCTTCATGATAGACAGAGGTCTCAAAATGCTTTTCTGATGTCTCATGAGCCAAGGAAGCAAGGTTCCAATGACATTTCGAGCCTTCTCCGAGCAAATGAACATTCAAAATAAAGGTGCCATTCCCGTGTGAAAAATCGGCAAAAGCCCCCTCGATTGACCCATTGGACTCTACATTGATGTCGATTTGTTTACTGGCGAAATCTTTAAAACAAGCCAGGTTCAAATGAAGTGTTTCACCCTCTTTTACGGTATAAGAAAGATGGTCGGGGATGCTATCCACAAAAACTATACGGTTTTGAGGTTCATTTCTTTCCATTTTCGATCTTGACCTTGGTAGCGCAAGCACCAATTGAAACGGTATTCATTGGGGCGCCTTCTTCTTTTTCGATTTCGATGCCAAGTTCATCTTTGATCCACTCGTAACCCTTGGTATCGATCTTAGTAATAATTTCCGGTCCGCCATCGACAGCAATCCGTCCGTTTACAAGGACAACAGCCCTGGTCGGATTGATCATATTGTATAAACGCGCGTAGTGGCTAACAATCAAAAATCCAGCTCCTCTAGCCTGCTCTTTTCTAATGGCTTCGGCGACGATTTGCATCGCGTCAACGTCAAGGCCAGAATCTATCTCATCGAGCATCGCAATTTTTGGCTGCAGCAAGCGCATCTGAAGCATCTCGTTTCTCTTCTTTTCGCCGCCAGAGAAACCTTCGTTCAAATTCCGCTTCGACATTTCAAAGGGAATTCCAAGTTCTTTGTAGGCGTTTTGTAACGAGTTATAAAACTCAAAAAGCGACATCGGTTTTTCACGGTGTGCGTTCATGGCGGCTTTCAGGAAGTCGGCGCTGTTGAGTCCTGGAATCTCGCTCGGATATTGCATCGCTAAGAAAAGACCGGCTTTGCTGCGTAAATCAGGAGTCATTTTCAGCAAGTCTTTCCCGTCTAGTTCAATCGAGCCATCGGTAACCTCGTATGCTGGGTTGCCCATTATGGCGGCTAATAACGTGCTCTTGCCATGACCATTAGGCCCTAACAAAGCAACGGTTTCGCCTTCGTTTACGGTTAAGTTGACGCCTTTGAGAATAGGCTGCCCTTTGACCGCGACTTTTAGATTTTTGATTATTAGTTGTGCCATCTTTTGCTCCTGAAAGCACGCTTATTCTAGTACCCATCGCATATAGGCGCAAACATAACGATAACAATAAATATTATTTGCGTGTGCCCATGCGCATTAAGAAGTTGTTGCACCAATTCTCTTTAGAGAATAGACTTATCTCGCACCATTTTGAGCAAGGAGGAACGAGTCCACACATGAAGAAATCAAACTGTGCGCTCGGATTGATGGCGCTGCTCACTGCAGCCGTAGGCCTTAGCGCCTGCGATACGCCAACCAAAGACAATAGCGGGAACATCTTTACGTACACAGATGCTGCCGGCAAGGTCTATGGTTACACGGCCAACAATCTATATGACAGCTACCAGTCATCTGGTTCAACGCTGTCTACGGAATTCGACAAAGTTTACGAGGTTTTGGTTCGCCATTATTATGACGACGCTTCCAACGCTACCGCAAAAGCCGCTCTTGAAAAGACCGCCCGCAAGGACGTCGAAACTGACAAGACCAGCGCTACCGATAACGCGAAGAACAACAAGACTTCCTTCCAGGTCGAGTTTGAGAAGATTCTCACTTCTCACAGCGTGAAAAACGTTGATGAGTTGTATGAGTACTATCTCTACACTGAAGAAAAGACCAAATTCGAGGAAACTTTCTATAGCAAGTACATCGATGCTATGAAAGACGGAGCCATCAGCTCCGATTCCACGGTTGATCCTCTCAGCATCGACGATAACGACAAGTTATTCTTACCGGGCAGCACCGATACTTATGGTATTGGCAACGCTGGCTGGCTCAAGGATCAGATGCCGTATGTCATCCGCCACATCCTCGTTAAGGTTGCGGCCACTGACAAGGAATACACCCAAGGCACTTTAACTGAAGACAAGGGTTCAGGAACCGATAAGGTTCAGCAAGCGACCAGACTTGCCACTGTTGTGGCTCGTTTAGCCGGCGCGACCCTTAGTGTTGCTGACGATACGGCTAAAACCGCCACCGTCGCCACCGATACCAACCGCAAGAACTTCGGCGATCTCGCCAAAGACTGGAGCGATGATACCGGCAGTGCTTCTGCTTACGGCGAGACCTCGCTCATGACCAAAGTCATGTCATCGGATCTTGTTCCGGAATTTAAGCTCGGCATTTATGCTTTCGAGTCCATGTTTAATAAGCGCGAAACCGCCACCACTTATGGTGCGAAGAACTCTTATCGTATCCACCCGGGTCTTAAAGAAACCGCCACCGCCGCAACCGACGTTGACGAAACTCTAAAGCTCGAGGATGGCTCGAAACTCGCTGATTCTTCTGTCTATGGCGAAACCCATGACGATGGAACCAACGATATCGGCACTATCCCATTCGGCGCTGCCGTGGCTTTAATGAGAGCCGCCAGCGTTGAAACCGATAGCTCCAATTCGCCAGTTTACGAGAGTTTGGCTTCCTTCTTCCCTCGTAACATCATCTTCAATAAGTACTTCAATAAGCGCAACGTTTGCGTCATCACTCCGAATGACATTGACTACAACAGCGCCTCCGCAAGCACTTCTTACACCAAGGAAACCTTTGATGGAACTTATAGCAGCACCTTTGGCGCCCTCCCGGGATTCCAGGTGACCACCACCGATGTCTTGCCGCAATTCACACACAACGTCTTAACCGATTCCGAAGGACAGATCATCTTGGTTGCCCGCGCTGGTACTTCCAGCTATCAGGGTGTCCACTTCATGGTCGTTCAGCGTGATGCTTTAAGCCAATACGGCCTTAAGTATGATGAAACCGCTAAGACGGTCGTTGAGAATACCGCTGCCGTTGATGGCACTGCGACTTTAAGCCAGTACTACACCACGAAGAACCCGGATCTTACCGGATATCCGACTGATAGCAAAGGCAATCCGCTTGTCACCTACGTCAACTACAACCGCAACAACACCTCCGATTACAACGATCGCTCGGGTGCTATTGTGAGCGCTGTTAAGACTTATAACGGTGCCTTCAGCACCTACCTCTTCGAAAAGCTCGTCAATGGGCTCGACGGAGTTGGCAAACTTGACTTCCAAGACAAGACCTTTGAAGCCACGATGATGAACTACTGCAAGCAGAAGCGGCAGTCCACTCTTGATGACACCTTCAATTCTTGGAACACCAACTGGAAATCCTACGCTGAAATGCTTCAGGCTCAGAATGAAGCTCGTGCGAACCGCGATGCTAAAGGCAACGGCCGCTTAATCAGCGAAGTTTGCGCCATTGGTTATACCAAGACCGCCGCTGAACGTGCTGTCTTGCCGGAATGGCAGCAGGGAGGAGCTTGCTATTATGTCAAAGGCTAATATGAAGAAGAATCTTATCACCGCCGTCCTCTCGGTTCTCTGCGCCGGGACGATGCTTGCGGGTTGCGACGATGTCGTTGCCACACCTGACTCGTCTTTCTATAACGAAGTCATCATGACTGGCAACACCAGCGCCATCACCAACAACACCATGAAGCGCATTTATGATGCCGTTGTCACTGAGGGTGATACCAACAGCGCCAAAGTTCTTAACAACATCCTTCTCATCTATAGTGAGTCGATCTTTGGTAAGTTCTATGGCACCGATGGCCTTCGCGAGGCCGTCAAGAATGGTGACATCTCCAAGTTCACCGATAAAACTGCTTACCCAGTCTTCGATGGCAGCGAAAAGAAGGTTATGGCCTTCTACTACATGGTCTATGACAAGATTGAGGAGTCCTTCCTATCTTATATAAAGAACAGCTCATACCAGGAGCGCAGCATCTTCCACGAAAAGAAGTTCTACGATACCCAGGTCAAGGCTTATTACAAGCTCGCAGCCGTCACTGACTATAAGGTTAAGCAGGTTGTTGGCGATATTCGTATCACCGACCACTATGAAGGCTCGACGGAGACAATCGACGGAGTGTACTTCAGCGATTTGTTCACCACTTACGAGAACTACATCCAAGATCAGCTTATCCCCGATATTTATCGGACGATGCTCGTTAGCCAGTATCTCTACAAAGAGAACTATCTAGCTCTTGGCAATAGCTACGCTCGTAAAGTTGACTACATCAAACTTGCTGAGGGAACCAAAGACTACGTCAGCAACCTTGTCCGCGCCTACACCAAAGATGTCATTGCCGCTGGCAAGGACATGAAGAAGTACGGATTTGATTTCTTAGGCAATCTCTACAAGGGCACCGTTAGCGTTCTTGACGCTGACCAGCAAGCTCTTGCCGAGACCATCTATAACGATGCCAACTGGACTGCTACCACCTATAACTATCAAGATGGTACCACTGCCGTTACTCGTACCGTCCGCAACGAAACCACTCTCGGTGGCTATCTCACGGATTTCATGAAGCTCTACAACAGCCACGATCGTCAGACCGAGGCTGAAGTCGAGACCATCCGCAAGACGTTCACCAATTCTGGCGCTTACTCGATTCTCACTGGTCTTCATATTCAGGAACAGTCCCTCATCGCTACCGATGAAACGACCAACAACTGGTATACCACCGGTGCCATCGATGCCCTTCCGACCGATTACAGCAAACGTCTCTTCAAGGGACCAGTTGCTTCTAACGGTGTCGACAAAGGCTACGATGAAGCCACTAAGAGCTACAAGGATACCGATTTGAGCAATCTCACCGGCACCGTCTATGGCGCTTACGTGAAGAACAACTACTACCTCGTTTCGAAGAACCCGCAAAGCGGTGATGCCTATCCTTATATCATTAAAGATGGCACCAACTTCTACCTTGTCATGGTCAATGAAGCGGTTAACGCCTCGAAGCTTGGCACGACAACGACTGAAAACTATGATGGCATGGCTGCGCATACGTCCGATGCTCTCTACGGTGGCATCTACACCGAATACATCGCTCGTCAGGTCGCCTACAATATGGCGTCCAGCGAGACCTACAAGTCATCCAGCAATCAGCACTGGGTCGAAAAGATGGCTATCAACTACCACGACACAACCATCTACAATTACTTCAAGAAGACTTTCCCTGATCTCTTCGATTAAGGAAATGTCGCTATAATGAAGGGGCAGAGCAATCTGCCCCTTTGTTTATCTATAGGAGGATAGTGAATCATGAAAGACGTATTTTGCCAGATTATCGACGGGGATATTCCCTGCACCAAGGTCTACGAAGACGATGATGTCTTAGCCATTTTGGACATTAGTCAAACAACGAAAGGCCACACTCTTGTGATGCCAAAAAAGCATTACGACAGTTTCTTGGCTTGCCCTCAGGAATTGGTGCACAAAGTCTATGATGTTGCTCAACGTATTGGGCGTGCCGAAATCGAGGTCTTAGGCGCGAAAGGCGTCAACATTCTTACAAACGTTGGCATCTTGGCCGGTCAGTCAGTGCCTCATTTCCACGTTCACGTGATTCCACGCTATATCGGCGGAGAGGGTGGTTTCCAGATCACCATGAAAGGCCAAGACACCACCAAGATGGACTTGCCGTTGCTTGCCCAGTCGATTTCCAAAGGCTTAAAGAAATAGGGACTTGGCGGCATAGAAAAATCTATGCTACTATGAAGGTGCCGATAGGAGAACTTCACTTCAGGGAGGAAGGCGGAGAGTCTGCTGAGTACTGAGGCGTCTACGGATGCGAAACCTCCCACCGTGAAGCAAAAACCATCTCAATCCTGTGGAGCGAGATGGTTTTCTTTTATGTTGTAACGAAGACAATCAGGCTTTGTAGAAGAGATTGCCATCGGTGCAAGCGACAATGACGCTGCGGTTGGTATGCCAGGCGGCATCAAGGGTGATTGCTTGGAAAGCGCTGGTGGTTCCTTGAAAAGCTATTTGTAAGGCGTATTTAGCGGTCGCGGAGGCCAAACCGAAAGCATTTGCCCCGATTGAAGTAACATATGAAGGCAAAGTTACGTAATTTAGATTAGCGTCCCCATAAAAAGCCTTGCTCGCGATCGTCATGGCGGTTGTGGTTTGGCTCGTGAAGCTAACCTGTTCAAGGGCACTATAACTGGCGAAGGTGTTTGTGCCGATATAGCTGTAATCGCCACGAAGAACCACGTTCTTCAAATAGGTATTACTGACCGCTGAGGTCAGATCTTTTAAGCCAACCTGCGTAGCCGTCACGGTGCAAGTGACAGTGAAAAAGATCAAGAAGGTTGTCTGAGCAGTCCAAGTCGAAGCTAGAGCGGGGAAAACAATCGTATCAAATGAAGTACCACTGACCGGGCTTTCGGATGAAATAAGGTTCGTTCCTTTGCCAGTGCCAGTCCAGCCACTCAACGAGGTGTTAACTTGGGCGCTCACGAAGTTGCCAGCCGTAAAGGTGTAAGTCGTACCGTTGTTTTTATAGTAACCGGCAGCCGTATTATCGAAATAATAGGTATTCTTCGGCGCGAGATATTGGCCAGTTGTCACGTTTGATAAAGAAGTAGATGTTGAGGCCGTCCCGCTGGTATAAACATAAGCGGCAAAACCAATGGTTGAGACGGAGATGGCACCAAGAAAAACGCAAGCTAAGGCGATATAAACTGGACCCTGTAATTCGGACAGTTTATAAAAAAGCCCTAGGCTGATTGAGGACCTCCGATTACCATTAAGGCAACGGAGGTTTTCTTTTATGGCCAAGAAGGCATTCACCCCGGATCAGGTCGCCGCGCTGAACGCGAACCCCAACGTCAGGCGCGCCACGGAAAGGTCGATCCAGTTCGCCGAGCAGTTCAAAATCGACGCCGTCGACGACTATCTGAACGGTAAGCCCCGCGTCCAGATCTTCGCGGACGCCGGCTTCGACGTGGCCGCGCTTGGGCACGCGAGGATAGGCAACGCCCTCGGCAACTGGCTCACGAAACGCAAGAAATCCAAGCCCGTCACCTCCGACAAAAGGGGCAGGGCACCGACGAAAGGCCTCTCGGACAAGGAGATCATCGCCCGCCAGAAGGCCCAGATAACGATGCTCAGGCAGGAGAACGACTTCCTCCGCCAAATACGGAGGCTGGGGCGACGTCACCAGCCGAAAAAATCCCCGTCTCAGAAAAGCTAGAGATCATATACAGGACGTGCCGGAAATACGCCGGTACGCTCCGGCTCGACGTGTCGTGGATGTGCAGGCAGGCAGGCGTCTCGAGGTCCGGCTACTACTCGTACGCCGCGAGGAAGGAAGGCCGCGCCGCGTCGGCGAGGGAATCGCGCGACTACGCGGATTTCGCCCTTGTGAGGACGGTCTTCGACTACAAAGGCAGGCCCAAGGGCTCGAGGACGATATCGATGATGATGCCGAGGCTCTTCGGCGTCGCGATGAACAGGAAAAAGGTGAGAAGGCTCATGAGGAAATACGGGCTCGAATGCCCGGCGAGGAGGGCCAACCCGCTCAAGAGGATCGCCAAGGCCATCCAGTCGAACGCCGTGTTCTCCAACAAGCTCAACCGCCAGTTCGCCGTCGGAAGGCCCGGCGAGAACCTGCTCACGGACATCAGCTACATCCGCTACGGCCCGCATTTGGAGAAGCTGTGCTTCCTCTCGGCCCTGAAGGACGCGTCCACCAACGAGATCGTCGCGTGGACCCTATCGGAGTCGCTCGCCGTCGGGTTCGTGATCGACATGCTCCGGAAGCTCGACTCCGTAAAATGGCTCCCGGACGCGGTTCTCATCCACTCGGACCAGGGGTGCCATTACACCTCGTACGCCTACGTCAGGTTCCTCTCGGACGCCGGCATCGCCCAGTCGATGTCGCGGAGGGGAAACTGCTGGGACAACGCGCCGATGGAGTCCTTCTTCGGGCACGCCAAGGACGAGCTTTCGCTCCGCCGATGCTCGGATTTCGGGGACGTCCTCGAGGAGATGTCCTCGTACATCGACTATTACAACAACGACCGCCCGCAGATGGGGCTCGGCAGGATGACGCCCGCGGAATTCCGCGATTACCTCCTCGCCAGGCCAGTCAGGCTGCCCGCTCTCATAAACGAAAAGGATTGCTGCCGGCCGGCAGCAATCCTATAGTCCCAGAGGCTTTTTCTTAATGTGTCCTTGACATGGGGTCCACATTAATAATCGCTGGTTTTTTCATAACGCTTTCTCCTTTCTTTGTTTCGTTTTGCGGCTATTTTCTTCAAGAAAAGGGGGTCCTCACCAGAACCCCCTTCGTAGCAGGGTCGGCCAGGAACCGACCTATCTAATGAGCAACGAAGCAGTCGTACGAGAGGTTCTGGCTAGTTTTTGCCGCCTTCACTTTTCGCAATCTTCACGTATAGAGCTGGACTAGGAGAATCCTGTTTCTCCTCTGCAGCTGGGGCATCCGCCCCGGATGGAATGTTATCTTCTTTTGGTTTTTCGTCCATAACGGCTTTAGCGGGCTCAGGTTCAGTCTGACTGACTGGACTCGTCTCCACTGGCTTAATGGGCTCTACGGGCTCCGTAGGAGCCTTTTCTGCCGTCTGGAAGTCAGCATCTTTAAGCGATTTCTTCGGTGCGGGGATCTCATCGGGATCATTGACCCCCGGAACATCATCCGGTTTTGAGGCATCCGCCACCGCTTCAATAAGATGAAGACGCTCGTTACGAGCCTTCTCAATTTTGGAAATGAAGATCGAACTAACGGCCATCATACAGACGGAAGCGAGAACAGAATAAATGCCGAAGCCATCTTGGAAGAAGAGAACGACATAGCCAAGTCCGTTAACTTTCTTTGGCTCCGCGTAAATACCACGGAGTTGACTGTAGGTAACGCTTTGGGTGTCATTAAGCTCAACATTGTCTCCCCTGAAACGGAAAGTCGGTTCAATTTCGGGATGATTTGGGTCGAAGTTGATGTAAACAAGGCGGTGAACGATATTAACGTTTACGTAAGGGTTATAGTAGACGAACACCGTATTAAATAGGTAATCGTTTACGTAGCTGCCAAGACTATAACCGCCGCTTTGAATATCGGGATCGTTGGCGTTAGCTTCGGAAATCGTGATGTAATTGCCGGAAGAGTCTTTCTTCGGCATCATTTCTTCAAGAGAAGGAATGGTATGAATCGTGAGGATGTCGCCGCGTTTGAATTGGAGAGTTTGACGATCAGAATTAATGTACTTCTGAGTGGACGCATCATAGGTTTTCGACATAGACGAACTCGCGATAACCAGTGAAGAAGTACCATTGCTGTTCCAAAGCATTTCATCTTTGGATTTGGCGTAGATAGAAAAGATCATAACGCCAACTGAAACACCGATGACCAAATAGCTAAGAATGGTCGTTACGATGTTAGCAATTTTGTATTTTTTCTTCTTCGAGGCTTCCTTGTCTGCCTTAATTTCCTCGTCCCTTTGCCCCATTCCGATCAAGCTCTTCTCAGTCTTAAAGATTGAGAGGAACGCGACAATCGCGAAGGCAAAGATAACGGCTGTAAGGATAGCAAGGATAACCACGGTTGCGGTGAGTGAAACCGAGTTGTCCATAATTCTCCTTTATAACGAATAAGAAGGACCAAACGCTTCCTGCGCGTCTGATCCTTCTGAAGCACGACTTTACAAGACCAGATCGCTTAATTAAGCAATGGTGAATGTGAAGGTGATGGTAACACCGGCAAGAACGTTAGCCATCGTGTCATATTCAGCCGGAGTCTGCGGGGCTTTGGTCTGATCGCAAACGAGAGTCGGAAGAGTAACCGCAGTATTATCAGTCCAGTTGCCGCTGACGGTTCCGCTAAGCGAAACGTAGACGTTGTTAGTCATGGTAACGGTGTAGGTACGAGTCATATAAGAGGTATCAGCGTTGTTACCAGCGGCCGGAGTGAACTTGGCCTTAGCGGCAGAATTCTCGTTCCAAGTGGCGATGGACTGAATCTTGCCATCGACGAGAGTCTGAACTCCGCCAACTTTAATAGAATCAAGGGTAATGCCACTTCCGTTAGCGATAGTGACATCGACAACACCGGCGGCAGTAGACTTGCCAGCTCCGACGACGCTAGCACTGCCAGTCTTATCGGCACCAGCCGAATAGACATAAGCGGCGAATCCGGTGCCTACGAGTGCGAGGCAGCCGAGCGTGCTGATCAAAGCGATCTTGTTGGTGAGTTTCATATTGTATTTCCTCCTGGGAATTGGGAAGCTCCTGTGCTTCCTTGGCAATAATTTAGAAGCATTAAAGAGGTAAGTCAACTCGGATGCCCAGAAAAAGGATAGCAAACACTTTTTATCCTAGTTAGTGCTAATTAAACTCTCCGATTATTTCTAATGTTTTCTTGAAATTGAAAATGAGTTACCACTTATTTTAAATAGTTGCAACTTTTTCAGTATTCATCGAGTATTTTTGGCATTGGCTTTTTAAAGTTATAATTGTGATTAACTTTCTAAGCGCTATAAATAAAAAGCATTCGCTAGCAGGCCCGAATAAAAAAGTAGCCAATTGTAAAATTTTTCGCAATGGCTATTTTTCTGATAGTTTTATTAAGTAAAACCCTCGCGCGTGCGTCTGCGCATTACGCACGCATATGCGCACGCGCGCGTATTTTATTAAGTAGAAAGGGCCCGAAGGCCCTTCCGACGATTAGTTTTTCTTGGTGTATAGAGGCAAGTAGAAGTAACGACTGTCCATTGTGAAGATCTTCTGGGTCCACTGCCCTGGCTCTACACCTTCATAGGCTTTGTCGAGAATGTTCATCTTGGCATCCATATCATCAATCATGGCCAAGATCATAGCTTCTCTCGTCTCTGGTGGGATGGGCGAACCAAAGTCCGGCTGATTGTGATGCGAAAGAACCATGTGTTCCATGATAAGAGGAATCTCGCCTTCCATGTTTAAGGCATGGGCAGCTTCCCTTACTTCGGCCTGCATGATTGAAATGTGGCCTAAGAGTTTCCCTTCAAGCGTGAACTGGGTAGCGACTGGGCCCGAGAGCTCCATCGTTTTGCCCAAATCGTGGATCAAAGTGCCGGCAATAAGGACGTCACGATTCAAGGATGGGTAAAGTTTGCAGATGGCTTCTGCATCATCGGCCATGCAAATGGAATGATAAAGAAGTCCGCTTGCGAAAGCGTGATGGTTATGAACGGCCGCTGGATAACTGACATATTTGTCGTAAAACTTCTTGATGAGGTAGGCGGTAAGCTTTTTGACATCGGGATTCTGCAAAGAAGCGACATAATCCTTCAGTTTCTCTTCCAGCTGCTCTTTTGGAACCGGAGCGGATGGAATGAAATGCGTAAAATCAATGCCTTCTTGCGAAAGAGGGGTACCGCTGATGATTTTCATTTGAAGCGCCCCTTTGTAGGCTAAGACTTCGGCTTGGATTTGCACAATGTTGCCAGGGACGAAGATATTGGCATCATTTTCTTCGATGTCCCACTTCTTGCCAATAATGGTGCCGCTGGCGTCTTGCAAATTGATGTTCAAATAGTTCCGCGATTGGGTAGTCACGCCTTTATCGACCGAAACAATGAGGTATTGCGAATTAACGCGATCCCCATCTTTCAACTCGGAAATGAAATTCATATTTTCTCCTCCAATATCTCGTCAATCTCGCTAGTAGGGAAACCCTTGCTATATAGATAGGCGAAACATTTTTGCTTTAATTCATAACCATTATACTTGCTTCCGTAGTGTTTTATGGCTTTTGTTGCTTCTTTTTCCAGATTATTTTTCACTGCCTTTTTGTCGACTGGCAAATCTTGCAAAACCTCGGAGATAGTATCCTTGGCAAAACCGCGTCTCGATAAAGCCAACGATAACTTGATTCTCTTGCTTTTGGCCGGCAAACCAGCGGTTCTTCTCATTAACGTGGCCAAAAAGGCTTTTGCGTGTTCCTTTTCGTCTTTAAATTTCAAGGAAGCAAGAATGTCAGGTGCGATGCCCTTTTCGAACTGAAGCGTCGAAAGAATCCTTTCCTTTCCATAAAGAAGGGAGCCTTTGCTATCGGCATAGTCTTCTGCAAAGGTCTTATCATCAACAAAGCCGTTCTTCTTAAGATAAAAGATGACCTCTTTGGCCATCGCTTGATCGGCGCCTTTGGCCTGAAGTTTATCACGAATCTCTTTAACACTATATTCGCGAGAACTAACTAGCCGCATGCCGTAATCTAAGAATTTTCCACGGCTAAGGAAAGAACGCAACTCACGCATTTCAAGAGGCGAGACTTCCTTGCCAACATAAAGTGGCATTTCGGTAAAGGCATCCTGCGAGAGAATAATTTTCTCCCCACTCGAAAACACCACAACCTGTTGACCTTTGCGGTTGGCGGAAATGCCGGTGATTTTATTACCAGTTTTTTCTAATGGCACGACGATAGGCCTCCATGACTTTCTCGTAGAAAGCGTCGAGGGAGTAAGGCTCATTGGCCTTTTGCTCCTCAAGAATGATCCTCTCTAATTTAGGGCCGGAAAGCGAAATGATACCTGGCAAACGTTTTGCAAAATCTTCTTCATCGGCGAAAAAGAAGCCATTCGTGCCATCTTTAATGATTGGCAAAAGGGAATCGTCATAACGGCAGAAGAGCACAAGTGAAGAGGCCATGGCCTCCATAAAGGTGAGGCCTTGAGTCTCGGTTGTGGAGGCACTAACGAAACAATTGCCAAGGGCGTAATAATAAGCCACTTGTTCAGCCGGAACGGCTCCTACAACCCGGAAATGATCGGAAATGCCTAACGTATCAGCGAGCTTGGTAAGTTCCGGAAGGGCCGGACCACCGCCGACGAGAACGAAGAGGGTCTTCGTTTGAGGCTTTGTTGCTAAAAACTTAGCGTAACCACGTAAACAAACGTCGATAGACTTTTCTTTGGCTACTCGGCCTAGCGAAAGGACGACATAGGCATCTGATGGAATATTGAACTTGCTCCGGATTTCCGCCAAACGGTTTTTGTCCAAGGACTTGCGATCATATTTTGAAAAATCGATGCCAGTCGGAACAACGTTAATATAGCTATCAATGCCAATTGAACGCATATATTCCTGAATCTTGTGGCTTGGGGTAATGAATTCGTCCGCTTTCATGGTCTGATAATGGACGAAACCCCTCACGATTCCACGAGCGGCCCGATCGAAAATTAAGCCATGCGTAAAGTAATAGGTGTAGTCTTCCATCATCGTGTGGAAGGTATAGACAGTAGCACAGTGAAGTTTCATCGCTGCGAGGAAGCCGAATTGGCCTACGCCCGCTTCTGTTTGAATGTGGATGACGTCAGGATGGAACTCCTCGAGCGCTTTCATGGCGGCACTATTCCAAAGCCAGGCACCAATATAGCCATAAAGCTTCTTGATTTCGAGACCAGGAATCCTCATTACGCCATCTTCAAAAGAAAACTCTGTATCAAAGGGGTTTGTGGTAACAACGACCACATCTTGACCATGATTTTTTAGAGTCTTAAAAAGGTTACGGGCACTAGTGGCAACGCCGTTGATTTGAGGAGGATATGTATCGGTGAAGATTGCGATCTTCATTAATCGCCAACCTCCATGTCGTCTCTCTTCTTTTTAGCCTCATCATTTTGCGTTTTTCTCGGCAAATCCCGCTTATTATCGTCCATTATGGTTGTGTTCTTTAAGCGATCGGCTATGGCCTTTTTGGAAAGCTGTTTGGTTTCGTAAAGTGTATCGACGGCCCGTTTTCTTTCATCAAAAGTCTCAAGTTGCAAGTTAACGAAAGTCTGACGGTTGGCATAAACATAGTTCTCTTTCGGTCGGCTCCGATAAAGAAGAGCCACAAGAGCCCCGATGATAAGAACCAAATAGAACGTTGTGAAACGCCAAAGGATCTGAGCGGCAGCCAAGATAGCCGACAAGTCGAGAACTGAATTGGCTTTGTAATAGCCGTTGCCGAACATAACGGTGAAGAAGAGCTCAGATACACCAGCGGCACCAGGTAAAGGAATAATGCCTGTCATCATTTGATGGAAGGCGCTACGGAAGGCTCCTTCAAAGAAGAAGCGAATGTTGAATTGATAATCAGTTCCGTAAGCATCCAAAGCAATTCCGGCTACATAAGGAATGGAATACCGAAGCAAAAGGTTGAATAGGAAAAGGGCAACGATCAAAACAGTAACGGGGATGTTAGTTTGCAAACGTCGGAGTTCGATTTTGAAGTTTTCGACTTGGACTCTTAGGTTCTCTCTCATTTTGTCAGGATTCTTGACGATTTTGATCTTGGCTAAGAATCCGATCACATAATGCATAATGAAGTTATGAAACCGATGGGAGTAACTCATAAGGAACAGCAAGGCCAAAACTGACAAGTTGATGGCAAAACCGATAATAATGAGCGGCATCAAAGTGACTTCCGGAGCCCAGTCACCGAAAATCGGAAGTTTTACGGTCTTAATCTGAAGAATAGTTTTCCCTTCGAAAATGAAGGCAATTAAGTCAAAGAGAATCAAAGATACTTGGTACAAAATGAACCACATAACCATGATAGAGGCACCATTCGAAACCTCTATTCCTTGCTTCTTTAAAGTAAAGACCTGCATGACCTGTCCACCACTTGCCCCAGGAGTAACATCGCTATAGAAGGCACCAATCATGGCGTTAGCTAAACCTTGATGGAATTTGTAATGTCTAGTATAAAGGCGGGCGAAAATCAGAATGATTAAACCATCGATGCAGTAGGAAACAAAGACCATGGCAATCATGACCCAAACCCAGCTTTGCTTTGCGCTCCTGAGAGCCCCGATAACGGCTTCCGCGCCGCCGCCTACCAAAGACAAAGTCAAAGATACCGCGGTCATGATAATAACCACGATCACGCTGATGATATACTTCCATTTATTCGATTTTTTCTCGGTTGAGGGGTTTTCCTCAGCCATCTTTTCTTCTAAAGCCACAAGGGTAGTATACCCTTGCTACCAAAAAGCCAAAATGGCATTTTGAAAAAGAAAACCTTTTATTACGTTTTCTTGATAAAAAGGAACAAAACAGGGAAAAAATCATCAAAAAATGTGGTTTTAAAACAAAAAACATCTTTTAATCCGACCCCAATTTGCGCAATTATCTCGGCAAAAGCCCATCATTTTTCATTTTTTAACAAAGGCAGCGTCGTTACTGGTTTCACAACCGGCGCGGTTATTTCCGAGGCCAAAAAGTCTCGATTGTATGAAAGATGATATGGTCGAAAAAACGGTTTTGCGAAATATGCCCTCAACCATCTTGAAGAACCTTTGTTTTAGTGCCTTAATTAGGTCATGGAAGAAAAAGCCAATCGCGAAAGAACGCTTACGATTGCTACCAACTTAGGCAGCACTCATGTTTTGCCATGGCTTTTTCTTGTCTTTCTAGTCCTTCCTTGATTCTTTTTCCTTTTTAGTTTTTAAAAGGGGAAGGAATAAGGATAATGTTTGAATATCTCGTTTTTCAAAAACGAAAACAATTGTTGAAACATAAAAGCAAAGAAGGCCAACCGTTATGAAACGGACAGGTTTTCTTGTTAGGCCAATCGTAAAGCGTATCTTCGAAAGTTACTTGGCCGTTATTCCAATAATTCTTTTGATGACCATCATTTTTCTAACCAAGATCATCAAAAGTTTCACCGTCATGAGTTATTTCGCCTTTTTAATCTGCGGCCTAATCATAGGACTTGGCTTATTTCTCTTCTCATTTGGACAAGAAAGTTCAATTTCTCGTATTGGAACCTTAATAGGTAATACACTTTTCAAACAGCGCAAACTTTTTCTAATTGCCGCCATGACCTTCTTGCTTGGCGTGATCATTACGGTCGCTGAACCAGATTTAAAAATCCTATCCGCCCAAACAAGAATGAACGACATCGTTCTGGTCACCGCGGTAAGTGTCGGAGTTGGATTATTCTTTTTATTTGGCGTTCTCCGCATCCTCTTTAATAAGAATTTGCAAGTCCTCTTCCTTTGCTTTTATGCACTTATCTTCGCTGCCGCTGGTCTGGTAGACAAAAGATTCTTGCCTCTCTCCTTTGATAGCGGAGCCGTCGTAACGGGCCCATTGACGATTCCTTTCATTCTTTCCTTTGGAGCCGGTCTCGCGAAAAGCCGCGAAAGCTCTTCTTCCACCACTGGTGAAGATTCTTTTGGACTTACCGCACTTGTTACGGCCGGTCCTATTCTAACTGTTATGTTGCTATCTCTCGCTATTGACCCTTCGAGCATGGTGTACAAATGGGATTTGGGAGAGTTGGTGGACGTTACGGATTGGGGGACTTTCTGGCCGTTGTTCGGTGACTTGTTCGCTCAATCGATCGTTAGTCAGCTCAAAAACTTAGCCATCGCAATTGCCCCCTTAGGTTTATTCTTTGCGGTTTATGATTGGCTATTCGTCCATCTTTCTTATAAGGAAAAAGCAAAAATATTCTTTGGATTGGTTTATTCATATCTAGGAATGGTCGTTTTTCTATCGGCCGTTGGCGTCGGATTCTTACCCATCGCGCAGAAAATTGGTTATGAGATCGGGAACATGCCTTCTTCGTTCGCGTTGGCCGTTTCCTTGGCCGCTCTTTTCGGCTTCTTTGGGGTGCTTGCCGAACCAGCCGTTCATGTCCTTGTAAAACAGATAGAAAATGTAAGCGAAGGAGTCATCTCCGCCAAGACGGTTTTGGCAGTCTTAGCATTCTCGGTTGGAGGTGGCATGGCGTTGCAAGCTGTACGTACCTATTATGGGTTCAATCTTTTGTACTATTTTATACCCCTTTACGCATTAGCTTTGGCACTCCAATTTTTCGTGCCAAAAATATATGCAAATATTGCCTTTGATTCTGGTAGCATTGCGTCCGGTCCAATGGCGGCGAGTTTTGTCATGCCTTTCATCGTCGGTTTAGCTTATGCTGAACATGGAGCCGACATGATTTATGAAGCGGCTTTTGGAACCATTGCTATGGTCTCGGCAATGCCGCTTGTAGTAATCCAATTATTGGGACTTTATGCAGAGACAAAAAGAAAGATTGCTTACCGTCGCATCCAAAAGAAGTTTATCGAGCCTGATGATTGCCAGGTAATCCATTTTGACCCCGAATAGGAACCTTAAAGCATCACTTTGACGATAAATAGGCCAATAAATAGCGAAAAAGGCCGATTCAAAGACCATTTTGAGTTTGAACAGACCGCTAAAAGAACCCTCGATTTGCACAAATATTTCGGCAAAACCCTCTCGGATTACCTTTTTTAAACTGAAAAGCGAAGTGGACGAAAACGGTCGCTTACGAAAGCATCAATTATTTCGAAATAGCATCAATGAGGGTCAATTCTTGATCCGTAAAAGACAAATCGTTAAGAGCTTTGACATTATCCAAAATTTGGGAAGGTTTTGAAGCTCCAATAAGAACTGATGTGACCTCTTTATGCGAAAGATCCCAAGCCAAAGCCATCTCCGCTAAAGTCTGACCCCTTTTTAAGGCCAAATCGTTCAAAGCGGCAATCTGTTTTAGGCGTTCTGGAGTAAGGGCTGCTTCTTTCAAAAAACGGCCATCTGTTTTGATGCGTGAATCTTCTGGAATTCCATGCAAATATTTATCCGTTAATAGACCTTGCGCCAAAGGCGAAAAACAGATGAGTCCTTTCCCTAATTCCCCAGTCGTTTTTAAGAGGCCGTTTTTCTCCACCGTTCTGTCCAAGATTGAATAGCGATTTTGGTTGATAACAAACGGGCAATGAAGCGAGGTTAAAATTTCGGTGGCTTTTACAAGGGTTGGACCATCGTAATTCGAAAGGCCAACATATAGAGCTTTGCCACTAGTAACAGCTGTGGCTAGTGCACCCATTGTTTCCTCGAGCGGAGTTTTCGGATCCATCCTGTGATGATAAAAGATATCAACATAAGGAAGGCCTAGCCTTTCGAGCGACTGATCCAGCGACGCTAATAGATATTTGCGACTTCCCCAATCTCCATAAGGACCTGGCCACATGGTGTAGCCGGCTTTAGTGGAAATAATCATTTCATCGCGGTAAGGGAGAAGTTCTTCATGCAGAATCTTGCCAAAATTCCTCTCCGCAGCCCCTTCAATCGGACCATAGTTATTGGCCAAATCGAAATGAGTGATGCCGTTGTCGAAAGCCGTTTCAATCATGGCTTTCATATTGTTATAGTCACTTGTGTCCCCGAAGTTATGCCAAAGTCCTAAAGAAAGGCGTGGCAATTTGAGGCCGGAAACGCCAGCGGGAACAAAGTTCATCGTCGAGTAGCGATCAATGGATGGTTTATACATAAATTCACCTTTTCAATATTATATGCCAACCTGAAAACTTAACTTAGTCTTTCCCTTTTCTTCTTTAATAAGAACATAATAAGTTCATGGAAATTTCCGTCAGCGCCAATAGGCATTGCTGCTTGACCTGCGAGCATTTACCCGCCCGTGTTCATGTGGTAAGCGACCCGATAGTTTCTTTAAAAGTCGTCCTCGAAGAACAACCAACCATTTGCGACAAAGACCAAAATATGGCCTTTGGCAATGGCGATCCCCGTGTTTTAGGACAAAAATGCCCCTTCTACTCCTTAACGCACCTCGTAGATGAGTACCATAAAGCCAAAGAAGGTGGACTCGGCCTTGAAAAACCAGCCGTCGAAGAACCGGAAAAGCCCGAAGAAACAGAAAAGCCCGAAGAAACAGAAAAGCCAACTACCATAAAGATCAATGCCAGTATGAATCCGCCCGAAGCGGGGACTATCACAATCGGTGAGCCTAAATACAAAAAGGAACCGCGAATGATTGGCGAAATTGTCTTTCATCCCCACTCTACGACTGTTTGGATTGGCCTTGGCATTTCAGTTCTTGGAGGCCTCCTGATGTTCGTGGTTGTCGGTTTTTTGGTCGATTTCATCATGGCCGCTACTCGTCTTGATCCCGATTCCTCTGAATATGCAACTCAACTGGCGGCCTATAACAACTCTAGAGCCTTCTTAATTGGCTTTGGTGCCGCCTGTTTGGCCTCATTATTGATAGGTTGTGTAATCGTTGCCTATGGGGGTTATCGTGAAAAACACCCCAAAACCAAGAAATAAGAAACCGACCCCTGTCGTCCCACTTTGTTAAAAGCCCTCTCCGTTCTATAATCATTGCAATGTTAGAAAGACTTGCCATTACCAATCTCGCCATCATCGAGAACATCGACGTTTCCTTCAAAGAAGGATTTACCGTTTTAACTGGTGAAACCGGAGCTGGCAAAAGTCTTGTCATCGATTCGCTTTCTTTACTCTTAGGAGCGAGGGCTTCAAGCGAACTCATCCGTTCCAATGAAGAAGCGGCCACAATCAAAGGCCAATTTTCTTTGCGCAACCCCCAACTGAACGCTTTGCTAGCAAATTTAAATGTCCCCAATAACGATGGCCGGATTGTAATTGAGCGTCTCATCGGACGTACAAGAAGCTATATCAAGGTTAATGGGGTGGCTGTTACTTTAGCGGATTTGAACAAAATCGCCAAATATCTAGCCGACATCCATAATCAATTTGATTTTGAGAAAATACTTAATCCCGAGAACTACCTTGAAATCATCGATGGTTTTTCTTATGAGTTAACATCGTCCTATAAAAAAGATTATTTGGTCCTTTTGGAAGCCTATAAAGCCAAAAAGTCTGATTACGATGCCATGCTTGCGAGAAAACAAAAACTTGATGAGAGCCGCGACTTCTATCAATACCAATATAAAGAATTACAAGCTGCCGATTTGAAGGCGGATGAAGAGGACTCCATCGCCTCAGAGATATCTTTACTCAAGAACTATGACCAAATCTATTCTCTCTCCCAAGAGGCAAACGCGATCATCCATGAAGATTTCATGGATCGTCTCTTTGAATTGAATAAGCTCTTAGCCAAATTGTCAGAATATCAAACTCAATATAAAGAAGCTCACGATAAACTTGATGATTCCTATTACGTCATCGATGACATTTTATCGGACCTCAAAAAGAAACTCGAAAACATCGACTACGATCCCAATCGTTTAAACGACTTGGAACAAAGAGATTCCGATCTCTCGGCTTTGAAACGCAAATACAAGAAAACCATCCCCGAATTAATTGCCTATCGCGATCAATTGGCGGCTGATTTAGGCGAAAACTCCACCTTCTCTGAAGACCTTGAAGCTAAAAAGAAAGAAATGGACGATGCTTTTGCTGCCTGCTTAGAAAAAGGCAACGAACTCACAACTGTGCGTAAGAAAATCGCAAAGTCCATCGAAAAAGAACTCGAGAACAACATGGCGGATTTGCTTTTGAAAGCCAAGTTCCAAGTTGTCTTCTTACCCTTAGCAAAAGATACTGGGGATGCAATCCTCAAAGAAAACGGTCTGGATGAAGTCGATTTCCTCATCGAAACCAACGTCGGAGAAGGCTTAAAGAGCCTTTCGAAGGTCATCTCGGGCGGCGAAGCGAGCCGCATCATGTTGGCTTTCAAAGCCGTCTTCATCAAAGCCAACAAAATCTCCACTGTCATCTTTGATGAAATCGACACTGGTATCAGCGGCCAGACGGCTGAAGCCGTGGCCAAGAAAATCCGCGAGATTTCTCTTTCCAGTCAAGTAATCGCTATTACCCACATGCCTCAGGTTGCTTCCTTAAGCGACCATCACATCCTCATTTCAAAGGAAGTGAAAGGCAACAGGACCTATGCCCATATCAAAGAACTAACGCTAGACGAAAAGATCAGGCAGGTAGCCTACTTAATCTCGGGCGGCAACATAACCGATAAGCAGCTCGAATACGCCAAAGAGATGGTCTTGAGCCAAAGGAATTAAAAGGAGCGTTTCTTCCGAAGCGCTCCCTTTTCTTTTATTTTGTCCCACCATTGTTTCCGTCATCGGTTTTCGGCTTTCCGAAGCTGTAGTTATCAGGATCGGTGAAAATCGTCGGAACCCGGACATAGAGAATCACCATGACCACAGTGGACAAGATGATGCAAGGAATCATATAGGCTCCGTTATAAACAACGGAGAACCAAACGGATTCACCCATTCCCCAAATATTATCGACGTTCGGCCAGAAAAGAACGCCTGAAAGGAAATGGCAAAGATACTTTAAGAGACCGCCGATGACACAGCCGATGATCATGAAGGTGATTTTGGCTTTCTTTGTTTGGGCATTTTGGAATGGCTTATGCATCAATCCAGCGAAACCGCAAAGAGGATAGGCCAACCAATAATCCAGAGCGACCTGAAGGAAGACTTTCCAACCAGCATCCGAAATGGCGTAAACGCCGCCAGCCATTTGAAGCAGCCCGATGATTAGGCCAGTGATGAGTCCTGGCACAAGTCCGCGATGAAATGACATGAAGAAGATGGCCGCCATGGCAATACCAATCGATCCGCCATTAACGAACGCCGCCTTCGAATAAACGCTCGCCACAATATCCAGCACGAATCCTAACGAGGAGAATATTGCAATCTCCGCCATCGTCTTTACGACCGACTCTCTTTTCATCTTGATACCTCCCTAGAAAAGAAAAACCGCTCTCCTAGGCGAGCGGGAAACGAAAGGGGGCTTTCAATAAAAAAGACGCTCTTTCCCTTCGCTAGCATTGCCTAGATCAGGTAATAGGGTCGCTATTTCTAGCCTCTCAGCCTTGTTGGGGGCTCCCCTAAGATCGACGGCACTATTGTAGACAGGATGAAAAATTAAAGCAACTGTGAATGGTCGTCACGGGAAGAAATCATCAGCAAATCCCCCTTGGATAAGGAAATTTGCCCAATTGATGTTAGCATAGCTAAACGATTCGAAACACAAAGAGAATCGCCTTCTTTTAATACATAATTCTCCAAGGGGTAAAAGAAATTTTGGAGGCTCAAAGTGGCCTCCCCTATGCTGAAGAACGAGAAGTAGAAACCATCTTTCGAAGAAACGGAATAGGGTTCTTTTTTCGCAACTAAATGTTTGATTGAACTTGAGGCATCCATTATTTCGACACGGGGATCTTTTTTCACGATATTCAAGAGGGCCAAGAAGTGTTCAACGCGGAAGCCTTGGATGCCGCCAAGAATCACAATCTTGTCAGCTTTCCCCGCTTCGAGATAAGCACCATAAGTATCAGTGATGTCTTTGATAGGGTTCAGCTTTTTCACCTTTTTGGAGCCCTTGTTAATGAGGGCCATTTCTGAATCTAGGACGGAATCAAAATCTCCATAAGCCAAATCAAGGGTCAAACCAGCCTTAACCGCTCGAAAGGCGCCCCGATCGACGCCTATTAAGGTTGCGTCTTTTTCGTAAGGCCAGTTTTTTAAGTCAACGTTATTGCCGATTATTAGGTAACAAGTCATATTCGCTCAGTCATTGTAAACCAATGTCTTTCTAGTTACAAAAACGGTCTATCATTTCGTAGCCATTAACTTCTTTCGGGCTTTTTTGGATTATTTAACGATTCAAGGTCTAAGTTTTACTTAGTCATGGTACAATTTCGATTATGGAAATCTCCATCACCGCTGATGATAAGACTGAAATAGACCATCATCATCGTAGCTTTATAGATACCATTAAAAAGATTTGGCAGTACCTGAACTATGGCAAATGGCGTTATGCCATCATTTTCCCGCTTATGCTTTTGGGGCTGTATGTCCTTTATTTTTCGTTCTCGTTTAAAAGTGCACCGACTACCACTTCAGCCGAAAATTCGTATTGGCTCGATGGCCGCTTAATCGCGTTAAGAGTCCTTCTTGGCGTCCTCGACGCTGGGCTTCTGGCTTTAGGAATCGTTCTCTTTTGCAAGAGAAAACTAACCTTCCGAGGAACTGCCCTTATCCTCGCCGGAATTGCAATGTCTGTAATCATCACTTACAGTTTCACGACCCCGATTTACGACTACAACACGGTCTGGAATCAACACGATATTTACTATGGCAGCACGAGAGGCGACCGTTATGGCGGCGGCCACTTTGGCATTATCATGAATTTCTTCAAAACATGGGGAGTTACAGGAATGGTGCCCGATGGAAAGGGTGGCTACGACCTCACTAATTTCGGCGTCGTTCTTGAGCGTTATCAACCGAAATTCTTCTATATCGTTTCTGGTCTCTTCATGAAATTCAATTCGCTCTTCATCCATGTTGGCGACGGCCTCGTGTCGATCAGTGGTGATGGCACTAAATACGGCCTTACCAATACCGATTGGGCAACCTACGAATCTTTAAGAATCCTCTATTGCTACATGGAGCTCGTCCAACTGTTTTTTATCTATAAGATTTTCGTCCTCTTACGTTTCAAAGGTTTCCCTCTTCTCACAGCCTTCACCGTCGCGGCATTTACCCCTGTTTGGTGTTATTTCGCCAACTGGACCAACAACGATGGAATGTGCTGTTTCTTCTCAGTCTTAGCCCTCTATTACACCCTTCGTTTCTTAAAGAGTTACTCTTGGTTCGACGTTATCATGATCGCCGTTAGCATTGGCCTTTCGATGTCGTGCAAACTCGGCGGCTCCTTGGTTGCTCTCGTGATAGCCCCTTTCCTTATTTATGCCTTTGTTTTGAGCGTGAAAAACCATACCTGGAAAAGAATGCTTATCCAAGCCATCGTCTTCGCTCTTATCGTCTTCCCGCTAGGCTTATTCTGGCCTATCTATAACAAAGTTATGTATGGACAGCCAATTCTCTTCTTCATGCCGGTCAATAACCCCGTTCTCCATATCTCCAATGACAATTTCTTTGATCGCTTTATTTGGTATCCCAATAGCGATACATTCCGCCTAATTTGGGTTTACCATTCCAACACCGATGCCCCACGTTATTACCAGGACACCTCGCTTATCGTGGCCTTAATCAAAACGGCTCTTTATGGCGAATATGGCTTTGGCCATAGCCAAGCTGAACTTACCTTTTTATACATCATGGCAAACTTTGTTTTCGTGATGTTTTTACTAGGCCAAGTTTACCTCCTCATCATGGTTTTCAAAAATGGTAAATTTCTCGATCTAAAAAGGACTTTGTTTTTGCTTGCGCTTTTCATCGTGATGTATGGCTGGGCCGTTTGGTTCGTCAATGCTCACCCAGATACCTGCAACGAAGACATCCGTTATGTTCCGTTGCTCGTCTTGGTGGTCGCCGGAGGCCTTGGCAGTTTAATGCAATCGCTCATGGAAAATCAAAGCAAGCACGCCCCGGTAACCAAGGCCATCGGTTATGTCTCCATGGGTCTCATTGCACTTTACGCTTTAGGGTCGGTTATCGGTTATTTGACTCTTTCGGCTTGGTATTATCGCTAAACTTCAGTTTTTTTACTCTACGTCAATAAACAACTGAATTTGCCTTTTTTCTTACAAAGAAAAAGAGAAAACATAGTATTTGCTCAAAAAAACATGAACACACTGAGTTTCTTCTATTTATAATTATTTTGGTTCCCTGCCAAAAGACAAAAAACTCGAAACCGTCAAAGGGAGTACATCTATGAGAAAATCCATTTATATTATCGCTGTTTTAACATTGCTCGGAATGAGCGTCTCTGGATGTGCCAAAAAAGTTTCAACCTCATCGAGTACGACTAGTAGCAATGGGCAAACCTCAACGAGCACTTCTTCCTCAGCAAGTTCATCGTCCAATAGCACTTCGTCTGCTTCGAATTCATCGAAGACTTCTTCGTCAACCAATAGCGGTTCTTCCTCGTCATTTAGTAGTTCGTCTAGTTCCTCAAGCTCCTCTAGTTCAGAAAAAACCTCTTTCACGGTCACCTGGGAAAACTGGGATCATTCGGTCCTCGAAACCGACTACGATGTCCAAAAAGGCGATTACGCAACCTATGACAGTGCTCTTCCGACGAAAGAAGAAGACGCTCAATACACTTATGCTTTCGCCGGCTGGGATCCAGCGTTCGCGCCGATTGTCGCCGATACAACCTACGTCGCCAAATATAAAACATCTCTTTCTAAGAGCTATACCATCACTTGGGAAAACTATGATGGCAAGATTCTAGAAGTCGATAATGACGTTCTTTATGGCGTCGTTCCAACTTATGATGGCGCGACCCCAACCAAAGAAAGCACCGTCGATTTAGCGTTTACCTTCTCCAATTGGTCCCCGGCGGTTCAACCTGTCAGTGGTGATACCACCTATACGGCCCAATACGATAGCAAAACGAGACAATACACCGTCGACTTCAAGAACGATGATGGCACCGTTTTACAGACTGGTTTATGGGACTATAACACCACCCCAGTTTATTCCGGCGCCACGCCAACCAAGGCTTCAACCGTGGCGGTCATTTATACATTTAGCGGCTGGTCTCCTGCTATTGCCGCAGTGGCTAACGATATTACCTACACCGCTATTTACCAAACCGCGGCGGTTAACTATACCATTACCTTCAAAAACTGGGATGGCTCTGTTTTGATGTCGATGCCATTTGGCTATGGCACCACGGCTCAATATCCAGGCTACACAAATCCAACACGGCCTTCGACCAACACGACAGCTTACGACTTTATAGGCTGGGATAGAGAACTCGCCGTCGTCACATGTGATGCTGAGTATACCGCTCAGTATCAGGAAAAGACTCGTCTCTATGCCATTACGTTCTACGATTCGGATGGACAAACGGTATTACAACAAGACTATCTTGAATATGACACCATGCCATCCTTTACAGGATCCACTCCAACCAAAGCCACAACCGCCCAATACACTTATACCTTTAAAGGCTGGGATCACGATATTGTCGCGGTCGCGGGCGATGCTATTTACGTCGCCGTTTATACCAGCACCACCAATATTTACACGGTTAGATTCCTTAATTGGGATGGGACGCTCTTGCAACAAAGCCGTCTTGAATATGGCGCGACGCCGTATTACAGCAAACTAGATCCAACCAAAGCGCAAGACGTCCAATACACCTATTCGTTCATTGGGTGGAACAATTCAATCTCCCCGGTAACGGGAGATACGGATTATAAGGCCACCTTCGAAGCCAACATCCGCTCGTACACCATCACCTTTAATAACTACGATGGCACTGCCTTGCAGTCTGGAAAGTGGAACTATGGCACGACCCCGACATATAATGGGGCTACGCCGACCAAAGCCTCGAGCGATCCTTCTAAACGTTATGTCTTCTCGGGATGGGATACGACAATCGCCGAAGTCACGGGCGATCATACTTATACCGCTCAATACACGACTGAAGATATCTTCTATACGATTACCTTCAAAAACTACGATGGAACTGTCTTACAAACTTCGCAGGTCGCTGGTGGAGCCACGCCAACCTGTGCCACCCCAACGAGAGCGGAAGACGTTTATTATCACGTCTACACTTTCACCGGCTGGACTCCAACCGTCGTGGCCGCTTCTGCTGATGCGACCTATGTTGCTCAATTCACCCCATCGGTCCAAAAGGTAGTCTACAATGCCACAATGGATTCTACCCACAATAGTGAATCCTCCTATGAGCTTCACTGGAATACCGTTTCTCCTACTTATACCGGTAAAGCTCAAGCTTGGCAGGGTTCCGACGGTTCGGCGGGAAATGATGACTTAGCCAGCTTTACATATTATTTCTCGACCGATTCTCAAAATCTCAGTGCCCAAACAGTAAATTCAATACCTGTCAGTGGCAGTTTCTTCAGCGTGACAAACTTGATAGGCGCTGTGACTATGAACGTCGACTTCGTTTGCCACTTCCCGAATTTATTATCGGCTCAGTTAAACTTTGCTTATCCGTATATTGGCACAAATACTACCCCAGACTTCGCTATCCGTACGTCGAGCGATGCAAACGCATCCCATAACACCATCAAAAACCAACCAGACATCAAGAATACCTCTAATGTCACTAAGAGCTATGTTGTAAGCAGCGGCAACGGAATAGGCTACTTCATCGTCTCTAATCTAACAAATGTCAAAACGATTTGTTTCAGTTTTAATACCTATCTTGGCAAACCTACTACCTCATGGCTAACTTTGTCGCTTACTAACGCCATATTCAACTTCAATTACCCTCTCGCGTAACTAAAGACACAACAAAATCAAAAGCGTCCAGAATCCCTGCAGATCCTAGACGCTTTTTACGTTTCAAATAACGAGAGCCATCCCCAACGCAAGCTCGAAGATGTCGTGATGACGATACTTGTCCGTGTCCATCCCCATCGTAGCCTTGTCCCATTTAAGAGAATCGAGCTGGTCGACTCCAAAGAAGAACTCATAAAAATCAAAGCCATAGTAATCGGACACGGCTTGCATGCCCGCGCATTCCATATCGACGGCTATGCAGCCCTCTTTCCGACGCTCTTTGATCTCCGATTCGGTCTCTTTATAGAAGGCGTCCGTCGTCCAACATTTACCAGCAAAATAAGGAATTTTGCTTTCTTTTAGAAACCGTTCAATGAATTCGTGGTTCTTAATTTTGATGTAGTCGGCGGCTGGAGCGTAATGATAGGAAAGCCCTTCGTCCCGATAAGCCTCGGTCGGCACCATGAAACAGAGAGACGGGATATTCTTATCAAGGCGGCCCGCGCTGCCAAAGGCGATGAATTTCTTGGCTCCCACCATGTGGGAGGCTTCGATCATGTAAGTGCCAGCGAGAGCGCTCCCCATCGGCGAGTTGTAGAAGCAGATTTTCTTACCTTTGTAGGTTAAGGCATAAATCGGCGTGTGACCGTTTGTGGAGGCAAGATCCGCCACGACTTCCGGATGATATTCTTCAATGATCATCGAAGTCAACTTCCACGAAAAAGTAATAATGCAGACATCGGCGATGTCTTTGCCTGACCCAAAAATACTTTGAGGTGACATCTTGCCATCTTCTTTACGATAGGAATCGGTGATCATCGAGAAAGCCTCCTAAAAATGAGCGGAAACGATTTACGGATAGTATAACAAATCATCAAAAATTCCAAATGGCTTTCGAAGCCGCTCTAACTCGGTCATTATTGTTTTCGCTGACGGAACATTTAATTTTTTTAAAAATTCACGAATTCAATATGAATAGTAGGAATAAAAGACCTTTTGTTATCCTTTTCATTGACCAATAGTCGTTTTATACTATTTAGAGATTAAACAATAAAGCAGTTACTCATTATTTGCGCAAAAGCTATTGAGCAAAGCAATTAATTATGGTTCCACAAGGAAAAGTATTTAGTAAATGTCTTATATGCTTTTCCACGTTGTTTGCGCTGGTGGCCTGCGGAGAAAATGGCATCAATTACTCCACGCTGGATTTCACCGCTTTAATTAGTCGCGCCAAAAAAGAAGGCCAAGTAGTTTCGTTAGGAATGCACGATGGCTGGCCTACTGGGCAAAAGATGTGGGACGATTTGGAACTTTTCTATGGCATCAAAGACACGGATACGGATATGGGCTCCGCGAAAATCCTTAAATGCTTCAAGGGTGATTCTGACGCTCTCGTTTCTTCTCCCGATATCGGAGATGTTGGACTTGAATATGCTCGCGAAGCTAAAAGCCAGGGTTTGTTGGCTGGATACAAAACCTCTTATTGGGATGAAATTCCTTCATGGGCCAAAGACGACACTGGGCAGTATATCGTCAGCTTTACCGGCACTTTAGCGTTCCTCTACGATTCAGCATTCGCTGATAACGCACCAAAGAGTTTTGCTGACATTGAAAAAGGCGATTACAAAGTTGGCATTGCCAGCGTCAGCAGCGGTTCGACTGGTCAGTTCTCCGTCTACGCGGCGGCTTTGGCTTTCGGCGGCGGCATCAACAACATCGAGCCTGGAATTGCCTTCTTCAAAAAGTTAGCTCAGCAAGGGCGGCTTATTGAAAACCTCAAAACCGATAATTTGCCAACGAGTGGCTACGAAGACAAAATCCGCGTCCTAATCAGTTGGGATTTCTCCGCTCTAGCCTATCGCGACGAAGCGGCCACCCAAACGCCGGCGAAAAACTATGGAGCCTGCATTCCTTCCGATGGATCGGTCACCTCTGGCTACGCGACCATCATTAGCAAAACGGCCAAGCACCCTTATTCCGCGATGCTTGCTCGCGAATACATCCTTTCCGATGCTGGTCAGCTGAATATCGCTTCGCTTTACGCAACCCCAATCCGCTCCGTCAAATTGCCAACTGAACTAGAAAACAAACGAATTCCCCGTGACCAATACACATCCAGCCAAACTTCGATGGGTGCCAAATTTACCTTGGACCTTTCTAAGACTATCAAAACCGCATGGGAGGACGAGGTTGAGACCGAAGCAGGTCTCATCCGCGCGGAATAACGGTGCGAAGGGCTTGGGCGTTCCTTCTCGGTTTGATCTCCTTTTGCTCTCCGTCTTTTTATCTCGGATCATCTCAGGTCTCGTTATCTCCGATCGTCCAAAAAGAAAATGCTACATCTGCCACCACTTTGAAAGCTTTGGCCGATCCTAGCGAAGAGCCATATTTCTGCTCAATCGATGGGGAACAGACTGGCATTATTTCCGATATCACAGCTTTGCTAGGCAAAGAAAGCGGACAAAAGATCGAAATGCTGCCCGTCTCCACTTACAAAGATTATGAAACTCATTTGAAAGCAAAAGACTATGACCTCCTTCTAAACGCTTCCGACACGTTCTCGAGCGATTTCCTTTCTGGATACGATTTGACGGACTCCTATCTCAGCGTTTCCTATTCCAAAGCCACATTGCGCAACAACACAAAATCGCCGACCATGATCGCTTGTTTAGGCGACAATTCGATGGCCGGCACCTACGCCCGTTCCATCTATTATCCGAACCAAATCCAAGTTTATGGGACGGTCGATGAGGCCCTTGAATCGGTTAAAAAAGAAGAATGCTATGCCGCTATCATCAACTCCATATATGCTCAAAAACTTCAAAACGAAGACGTTCGGAGTGTTTACACATTCACAAAGCTTTCGGATTACTCGCTCAAACTTAAGATTGCCGTCAAACACGCCGACGATAACGCCGTCTTAAACGCCCTCAACAATGCCATAGCCTCAATTGGCGAAGACAAATTTAGCGTCATCGTCTCCCGCTATTCCCATTTCGTGAAGCCCACCCCAACTTTACTCGACCAGATTTATCTAAACCCCATGCCTTATGTTCTGGGCTTCGGAAGCTTAATATTGGTTTTCATCGCCGTCGTCATCATTTTCTTCTATTCAGGGCGCCGCAAGGCGATGGTGATCGCCAACCGAGAATTTGAACGTTTCATAACCTACGTTTGCCAGAATAACGAGGCGGTCTTTGAGGTCAACCTCCAAACCCGCGTCATGAGTCACTATCTTCTTGAAGGCAAGAAAATCAAAACGGTTCAGCAACCATTTTCGCTTGAGCAGAATTTCCTTGGCAAGATTCATCCCGACGAAAGGCCGATGGTCGAACAAGAAGTAAGCGATGAAGCTTTGCACGAATTGATTACGACGGGCGGCAAAAAATCCATCGAAACCCGTGTGCAAGATGATCAGGGCAACTATTTTTGGAGTTATATCATCATGCAGGGCATCGTGCCAACTCATAGCCAGCCCGCGAACTTCATGGTCTTTATTCACTCGATTGAAGACCAAAAACAAAAAGATGCCCACGCCAAAACTCTCTTGCAAAATGCGGTTAGCCAAGCCGAAACTGCGAATAAATCCAAGAGCGAATTCTTGGCCAGAATGTCCCACGAAATCCGCACTCCGCTTAACGCCATCATCGGTCTAGCGACGATCGCACGCAAATACGATGAAGATCCAAAGAAAATCGATGATTGCCTGAATAAGATTGATTCGTCTTCGCAAGTGTTACTCAGTTTAATCAACGACATCCTCGATATGTCGGCCATTGAGAACAACAAGATGAAGCTTTCCTCGACGCCATTTGATTTGCTGACGACCCTCAAGAATCTCCGTGATATCTACATACCTCAATGCCGTGGCAAGAATATCACTTTGACCACGCATTTCGATATTCCGGATTCATCGGTTATTGGCGATGAACTGCGTGTCTCTCAGATTCTCCTAAATCTCTTAAGCAACGCCTACAAATTCACCGATGAGAACGGACAGATTACTTTCGAGGCTAGTCGCACCTCCGTTCATGATAGAAAAGGCTATTACCGTTTCCTCGTGAAGGATACGGGCGTTGGCATGTCCGAGGAAATGCAGCGCCGCTTATTCAAACCTTTCGAACAAGAAAATCCAGAAACCGCTCAAAAATACGGAGGTTCAGGATTGGGCCTTTCGATTGTCAAAAGCCTCGTGGAAATGATGGAAGGAAACATTTCCGTCGTTTCCGCGCAAAACAAAGGCACAACATTCACAATCGATTTGCCTTTCCTTTTAACCGAGGAAAGTGAGAAACGAGTTCCTACGGAAAAGAAAGAAACTGATGCCGTCACATACGACTTCCATAAAGCCAAAATCTTGTTGGCCGAAGATAATGCCATCAACCGCGAAATCGCCAGCGAGCTCCTCAAAATGGTTAATCTCGTCTGTTGTTGCGTTAACAACGGCCAAGAGGCTGTAGCGGCCTTCCAGGCCTCAAAAGAAGGCGAATACAAATTAATCTTGATGGACATTCAAATGCCGATTATGAATGGTTATGAGGCCACGAAGACCATCCGCGCCCTAAAGAGGGACGACGCCCCAATCGTTCCCATCTACGCGATGACTGCCAACGCCTATTCGGAAGACGTGACCCACGCTTTATCGGCCGGAATGAACGGCCACATCGCGAAGCCGATCGATCCGCCTACGCTCTATCGGACGATTGAGGAAGCGTTACATGTCACTTCCGACACATCAAACGATAAATAATATAAATAGAATAAGCCGAACCAAATCATCAATTCTTTCAATAAATTGGATTTATTGAGGTTTTTTCGAAAAGACACGGGGACATTGTATCAAGAGCATTGCCCATCCAAGTGCGAAAAAAGACGCCCGTCATACGAGCGGCTTATTTCATTGTTTTGGTGGGCCCAACAGGAATCGAACCTGCATGAGTTGCCTCATTAGATCCTAAGGCTTGCGGGGCAAACTGCGGGGTTTGCTTTCTTCTGTCCTATTTGTGAATATTTCACCCGCCTATGGCCGTATTTCTTGTTTGTCCGCATGAAGGAAATGTAAGCAATATGAATCTTTTGTATTCCTTCACGGGGGCCAAATGCGGACCAAATGCGGACGAACTGCGGACAGGATTCGGACGTGGTTTTGGCTAGGATACCTTGTCGGTTCTGCCTGTTTCGGGAACGGCTTTCGCTCCCAATTCCATTCTAGAAACCGCTGTAGGCAAAAGCAACAAATAAATAATGTTTTTATTCGATGAATTCTATTCTTTTTTGCCTAGTCCGCATTCTTCTTTGTCCGCATTAAAGACAAATCATTAGACGCGAGGAGGGGAAAACCTCTAGCGGATTGCTCAAACACCTATGATATACTGCCAAAAAGTTTCAAAGACAAAGCCATCAGATTAAGTCCAACTCAGCTTTCTTGAATGAGTCGAGGTCATCATGCCGATTGGGATGATTTGGGTTAAAGTAGCAAAGCATATCCACTCTAAGGTCATAACCCGAGTTGGCTTCAAGCCAGTCGTTAACCGTCTTCAAGGCAACTTTTGCTGCTCGATTTTTTTCGTAGCCGAATATTCCAGTCGAGATACACGGGAAAGCGATGGAATGAACATCCAGTTCCCTGGCTTTATCCAAGGCGTTTTTGTAGCAAAGCGAAAGAAGATCCGGACGTTCTTCGCCGTTGTAATCGGCGCAATCCGGTCCTGCAGTATGGAAAACATATTTTTGTTTAAGCCTATACCCTTCAGTTACAACGATCCCCCCGACATCGACGTGCCCCACTTTCGCTAAATCGGCATCCATTCGTCTTCCGGCTGCCGTTCTAATGGCGTCGTCGACTCCGCCTCCATGCCAAAGGCCAGTATTCGCGGCATTTACGATAGCCTCGTCATCGCATTGAGTAATGTCTTGCTCAATGATACGAATTCCTTTATTCACCGAAATAGTCTCCATCGCTCGTCTTAAGGATAGCTAAAGCCTGTTTTAAAAGCTCCCAAATTGGCTGAATCGGGGTAAAGCAAGGAATGATGTCTGACCCCGGGCCGATACCGCCCCAGAAGATGCCAATCACTTTTGAAGTCTCGGCGTCAATGGTCGGAGAGCCGGAATTACCAGGCTTCCCAAACATATCAGCGAAGACTGCTGTTCTTGCGCCGCCGTTAATCACGTTGACACTGGCAACCTTGCCCGTCGTAACCGAGATTTCTTGGAAGGACTCGCCTCCAAAAGGATAGCCAGCCATATAAAAATCGTGGGTCGGAGTGTAGTCAGCGCTCTTCTTAGACGCCAAAGAAAAGAATTTGAATTTATAGTCATCTGTTGCAATCCTTAGCAGGGCAACGTCATTGACTTTGTCGCCTACGATTGTGACGAATGGGAAATATTTGAAAATCCGTTGGCCATCCTCGGTGAAGAAGGCGACTCTTATCTTCTGCTCTTTCTTCGAGATGCAATGGGCACAGGTCAAAACGAACCCATCGGGTGAGATGATGAAGCCCGTCCCCTGCCCATCCTCATCGGAGATTGAAACAACGGCCTGTTCTAGGAATTTCTGGTTTACAGCGAATTTCTCGTTGGCAATATCCTTATAAAGGCCGGGCAAAGCGTAGACCCCAGCATATAGACTCTTCTTGAGTTCCGGACTCATTTCTCCGCCACCTTCATTCGAAAGGTCGTATCCGGCATCCTTGGCATATTGTAAAACGTCGTCTGCGATAATTGATCTGTTATCCGAGTCATCAACAGTTCGGACACTAGCATTCATTATGACCTGCTGAATGATATTTCTCACCTCACGAGCGTTAGCAAAATCCGGACTCTGACGCTTAATGTCCGTGATTCTAGCCAAATCCTCCAAGGCGTCATCGCTAATCGAATACTTGAGCTTTTTAAGCATCGACACCGCGATTTCCTTCAACTCTTCCCTTGTGTAATCCGGGAAGTCCAGCGTGAACTGGATTCTTGAACTAAAGCCGGGATTCGTAGAAAGCATTTGAAGCATCTCTTTTCGATAGCCGGCCAGGATCACGCAGAACTGCCCCCGCTTGTCTTCCATCTCTTTGAGAAGTGTCGCGATGGATTCGTCTCCCCCTGGAGTTAAAGCGAGAGAGTAGGCTTCGTCGATGAATAAGACTCCGCCCATCGCTTTATCGATCATCTCTTGGGTCTTTGCCCCGCTACTACCAGCGTATTTGCCAACCAATTCAGCGACATCCGTTTCGACGAACTTCGCCGCCGGTAATGCCCCCGCTTGATAAAGCAATGTAGAAAGTACTCGTGCCACTTCCGTTTTGCCGGTTCCCGGATTCCCATAAAAGCACATGTGAATGTTGAGCTGACCAGGGTTCTTTTTGACGGTTGCTTGGATTTTGGCAATCGTTTTTTTCACGGAATCCAACCCAATCATTTCGGCCAGTTGCTCTTCGGGGGTCTCAACAGCGGTATCGCCATTATGATGGAGTGGAATCTTATTTGTTTTCGCAACCGATTCGACATCTTCGATCTCGATGGCTTTTGGCGCATCGGTTTTCGAAATAGTCCTCATCGACTGAGCCATTGTGGCTTGGTCGATGAATTTACGGATTTCTCTAGCGTTGCCGAAATTAACGGACTTTCTTTGGTAATCCGTGAGATCCAGCATCGCTTCGAGGGCTTCTTTCGTACAAGAATATCCCGTTTTTGCCAGCATCCCCTCAGCTATCTGCCTCAATTCGTCCCGCGAATAATCGGGGAACTCTACATTGAACTGGATTCGTGACTTGAAACCAGGGTTCGTAGCAATCATTTTTTCGGTTTCGTTCCTGTAACCAGCTAGAATCACGCAGAATTTGCCTCGATAGTCCTCCATCGCTTTCAACAATTCTGCCACGGCTTCACTACCGAAATCTCTTGGATCTTCCTCATGGGCGAGTTCATAGGCTTCGTCGATGAACAAAACTCCGCCCATCGCCGACTTAATAACGTCTCTTGTCTTCTGAGCCGTCTCGCCGATATACTGACCGACCAGATCGCCCCTGCTCGTTTCCACGAGTTTGTTCTTAGGCAAGGCTCCTGCTTCGAAAAGGATTTGGGCGACAATACGGGCAACTTCCGTTTTCCCGGTGCCAGGATTGCCTTCAAACGTCATGTGGATGTCCACAGGTTTCCCCTGGTTTTTCGCTACATAGGCTTCCACCATCTTGATCGTATTCTTGACCGGCTCGAGCCCAATCAATTGATTAAGCTTCTCATCTCCACTGTCAGCGGCCTTCTTCGGGGCAGCCTTTACCTTAGCGGAAGGTTTAACCAACTTATGGATCGCATCAACGGCGTTCTGCAAGGTTTTCTCGTCCCACGTGGATAGTTTGTCAGTCAAAGTCTTAGCCCCGCCGTCAAAGCCCTCGTAATGCGTTTTAATCGCGTCGTTAAGGAGAGCCACAGGATCTCCAACGGCCTGCCCACCGACCGAATAACTAATTGCAATCTCTTTTTTCGAGCAAGCAATTAGCAAAGCGAGCCCGTTCCACAAGGTCTTCATCATCTCGCCGACATCCTCAGATGAATCGCCAAGAAAATCGTAGACATATTTTTTGGCACAAACATCTGAAGTGGCGTCGATCGCCTTGGCCAACTCGTCAAGGATGTTTTTCGGCGCTTTTCGTTCTTCTACGCCGTAACTAGACCAGCACGAGTTATCAAAAATGCTGTTCGTAATAACAAAGCTTTTGACTTTCTTCTCAAGTGCCTCGACATCGTTCAATAGAACTAGCGACGGTTTGAGGATGTCATCGGGTATCGCTGTGCCAACTTTTGCCTCGATTTCAGGCAAAGCCAGAGCCGGAAAATCGACATCCCAGCCAAGTTTCGCCGCCGCTTGAGACAAATACTTATCCTTGTCTTTAACGGCGTTCAAAACGCCCGAAAGCGAAAGCTTCTCAGTGCTGTTGCCCTTCGCGTCTAGATAAGTGCGGATATTCGCGATGGACTCTTCAAGATTGCTAAACAGTTTATCGATTTTGCTTGTCTTCAGAACATAGTCCTGCACCTTACGAAAAGAGGGGAGTTTTTCACACACATCGTCCGTGTTCACAGCGATGTCGGCTTTGCTGGCGGTCGGCCGGTCGGAAAGCAAAATGGTGCGAACCTCTTGAATGAGAATCGCAGAGGCTCCGCCCACTTCGAGCTGGTCGCTCACTTGTTCCATCTTTCCACCACAAAACGGGCAGAAAGCCATGGGCGTGTCGAAGCTGATCTCTTTATGGCATTTGGTGCAGCGGTATTTCATTTCTGTTCAAGCCCCAAAGCTTTCTTTACGGCATCGAGAGGGTTGGAATAGAAGACTGGCTTCGCACTACCGTTCTTTAGCGCATCAGGAAGTTTATCGAACTGTTCCTTGCACTTGTCGGGAATGAGAAGAGTCTTCGCTCCCGCGCCAATCGCGGTTGTGACAATCTCCGTCAGTTCGGCGGACACCGGCATCAAAGACTCAGAGGCCACAATTCGGCCCACAACGGCAATAGATGGCAAGACGGGCTTGTCGCCAAAGATTGAGCAAAGCCCGATAAGTTCGGCGACCGAAACGTCATCGCTGGCGCCTCTATCCTGAAGATCGTCCATAAAGAGGTTGTAATCATAATCGCTTTGGTGCCCCAGAAGAATCTCGTTGCAATGGGCTGCGAAGAAATCGAAAGCAGACTTGATGCTTGTCTTGATCTTGGCCGAGCTCGAACCAAGACCCTCGAGGTTTCCGAGCTTTCCCGTGCCTGTGACTTTGGAGTTCTGGAGGCAGTAGACAGAAACAAATCCTTCTTCTCCCTCACCAATAGCGTAGACGTGACCGACGTCTGGAGAAATCTCCGGAATCAAAGTGGAATTTGGCTTCTCGGGAACCTCGACGATGGTTTCCTGCCCGCTCTCGTTGTCAACGTAACCCAAATTAACATCGGCGAATTCGGAAGGAACCATCTTTTTAAGTTGTTCCTTTACTCTCCGCCGTCCTTCGATGGCGTAGTCCAGAAGCTCTTTGGCTTCTTCCTTCGAAATCTCTTGGTCGGGGTAAATCAGTTTGGCCAGACCGGACATCGTCCGGCGAATCCCGTCTTCATCACGTTTGTTAACGTTCTTGTTGAGCGAATAATATTTGTCGAAAATCCCAGTGAAATCGTACTTTCTCATCTCGTGGCAGAATTCGGACAGGCAATCCGAAATCAAGCCGAAATGAGTCGTGAATAGGCTACTTCTGAGTTTCGGCGTCTCCCATCCAGGGAGGTAGTAGTGAACGCGGTCGAACAAGGCCGAGTCGCTGTTCATCGTTTCCGGGAATGGGTCGAAAAGAGTGTAGGATCTCAGCATTTGCTGGACGGTCCTCTTCGTGTTCCCCTCAAAGGCGAAAGAAGCGTCGGCGTTGATGGAATCGGCGCCACGGGCAAAGGACCCGTTGGCCATGTAGTTCTTCAAAATCTGGATTGTATCGTCAGTGAAATCGCTCTTTCCGACCTCGTCAAAGGCGACCGTGTCCCAATGACCGACTAAGCCGACCGTTCTCCGGGACATGTTATAGAAAAGGTTAGCGCTGGAAGTCGAGCCACCGCTCATAAGGATGGAATACGGCGAGACCTCGCTGTAAATATGCGATTTGCCAGTTCCTCTTGGCCCCAATTCAACGAGGTTGTAGTTCTTTTGAATGAACGGAACGAGCCTGAGCAGATAATGGAATTTTTGCTTTTCGGTTAAAGCCGCTGGTTCATAACCCGCAGAGCGAAGAAGCAAGGAAACCCACTCGTCTTTTGTGAAGTTCTTCCTTGTGTCGATGATGGCCTGAAGGTCGAGGTTCGGCATCTGAATCGGCTTCAGGGATTCAATTTGGAAGGGAGAATCATATTTCGACTTCTTTTGTCCCTTCTTTTTCTGCTGGCCCCAAAGGTCTTCTTCCTCCTCTTCCTCTTCGGGCTTGTTGTACTGGATCTTGACGATGCACCAAACGCCGCCTAATAGAAGCTTCTCGTTGTGAGTCACAATGTTCTCGTCGATAACGAATGGGTCAATATGGAGGTTGGTAAAAGCTGCGATGTACTTATCCACCTTTTCATCGAGGCGGACGGTGATCTTGTCGATGATGGTGTAGAAACCATTCTCACGGATTTTGGATTTAATGAACTCGCTTTGGTCGGGCCGAACGTAATTTTCAGAAAGAATCTTACGGATTTTCGCCACCCCGGCGTCGATGACCGCTTGGTCGTCGGTCGAGCAGGACTGCCCCAGCAAATATTCCAAAACGTAGGTCGGGACGTTGATCCCTTTCTTCATCAGATCGGTGAGATCCTTGCGGACGCATTTACCCGGGAAGTATTCCAGGGTCTTCTTGTCTAAATCGTCCATATCTTTTCCTCCCTATTTATCAAAACCCGAAGTCATCGCTGAAGTCACCGTCAATAACAACTTGGTCTTTGCTTAAGATAGCACCGCTCTCCACATCCATAACCGTGAGATAGTAAATGTCGCTCTTCAAATATTTGCCAGGCTTTAGGTTGAGCATTACGCTAAACGTTCTCTTGGCCGCATCCGGGTCGGTTTTGTCGGCGATAATGTTTCCAACATCGCTGATCTTGCCGCCTTTAACGTCCTCCAAGAAGATTTGATATTTAGCCACCACCGCATCAAGGCCGACGGGCTTGTCTTGATAGAAATCAAATGCAAACACGTTGGTGCAAATCGGCTTCGAAAGTGGGGTGGTCAATTTGATTGCCACAGGTTTATGTTCGTATTTGTCTTTATTGCTCGCATAAGCTTTGCTATCGGAACGGACACTGTCGAACTCAACAACAGGAACCATCATTTCTTCAAGACTAACTCCCCCGTGGACGTAGTTAGACGAGCCACCGGCGGCCTTAAGTCTGATTGTCTGGTAAGGCGCGTACCCAATCAAGGAACCGGCCTCGTTATTTACAAGCATTTTTACCTGAAGCAAAAAGTCGCTGGAAATCCTGCTTTTGGCGACAATGCATCGCTTTTCTCCAGAAGCATCAACTATCTCGTCATTTTTAATTGATAGTTTTTCTGCTTCGTTAAGCTTTTGATATGTGTAGATGAAACCGTGGTCACTCGTAATAACGACACGGCAGCTTGCTCTTACACCGCATATTTTTTTGACAAGACCTATGATTTTTTGAATCGAGTCTTCACAGGCCTCAAAAACTTTACTTTCTCCGGCGGAGTCGTGGCCAGTCCCATCAATGTCGTTATGATAAACGTAAACGACTTTCTTATCTTTAACAAACTCTTTTAAGTCCGCTGTTTTCATGTTTGCCAAATCTGAATACGAAATAGCATCAGATTCGGCCACCCTTGCGTTCAAAATTGCCTTTCTTTTTGAAAGAGTATCAGAAACTGCGCCGTTTACTAAAACTTCGTAGTCGGCCCCAACAGTTTTTTTACCAGGAAGAAGCGCTGACATCCCATATTTCGTGATAGCTGGAAAAACCGATTCCATAGCTGAAATTTCGGCATCTCCCTTGGTGGAAGAAACCAGTCGGTCTTTCAGCTCTTTGGCTACTTCGAACCGCATCCCGTCGGAAATCACAACGAAAGTTATTTTTTCGTCTAATTTTGGATCAATAAATTTATCGAAGAAGTCTGTAGCAATCGGTATTTTATAACTTATAAACCCTTGGTTCTCAAGATCGCCTTTAACAAGCTTTATCCAAGAATCATTTAGTCCATTTAAGAACCAATTCTTGTATAACCCTTCGAGATAATCTAAAGCGGAAGATAGTTTATCTTGAATATTCCCCAGCGAATCAAAAGTCGTTTTGTAATAAAAGTAATGAATGTGGCGATAATCGGAATCGATGCAGGAGAGTTTCTTGGCATAGTCATTCCAAATCTCTTCACCATTGAGGTAGTTAAAAGCCTCGCCAATGCTGGTCTTATCACGTAAAAGCTGTCCCATGGAATATAAACATTCATAGTAATTCGCATATTTCGCATACCAAGAACGAGTTCTTCTCTCTTCGACGAGTTTCATAGCCTTCTCGCCGGCCATCCCCCCGTTAGCAACAGCATCAAAGGCTTTCTTTAGAATTGAGCTATCGATAGATGGAAACAGATCACTAGCCATTAAATCTTCGACCGCCAGGCCATCAAATAAAGGCGCAAGTCCTAGCCTGGTCTCAGCATCACAAATCCAAGAATTCACTTTTTCGGAATAGTTAGAATTGTGAGTCCATTCTGCAACCAAAGCTTGGCATTCAGAGAGAGCCGGTTGATAAACAAGTCCAACAGCTTTGCTGGGGACTGCACTTCCCATGGTTCCATAAAGAGCAGTAATGAGAATCGTATTAAGCGCGTTCTCAAGGTTTTCGTGAGTGTCACCAGCATATTTAGCTATAACCTTCCACAAATTTGCCAATGACCCGAACGATTCAACCGCCTTCAAACCCGAATTTTTATCAGGGGCTAAACCATCAGCGAACAAATGAAAAAGAATATCGGTTGGGGCAGAAGTTTTAGCGTTAAGCAAGGCGGCTAAAACGCCGAGATGAACCTGTGCTGGGGTCTGGGCCATCGGGCACAAAGCCACGAACTTTTTGATCCTTTCGTCACTTTGCCAAAATTTACGGTAACCCTTTATCACTTCCCGCATCTGCCTTGTTTCTAAAATGCCGAGTTTGGACATGACCATTGAATAAAAATCAAAATGTTTAACAGCGTCAGCATAAAGTCTCGCATCTTGAAGCCAGTCATCTTTAGGATCTGTGTTTGTAGAATCGTAGATCAGGAGATTTCCTAGTTTGTCATCATTTACAGCTTGTTTTGCAACAAAAAGATTACTAGGTGACAGGTCGAAAACGGTAACCCCAGTTAAAGAAAGTTCTTTAATTGAATCGGAAAATTCTTTTTCGGGGTCCTCCCAAAAAATAAGAATCCGTTTATGGTATTGTTGAACCGGGCTTGAAAAAAGCTTGATTAATTCATTTTTTATCTCTTCAATTGTCATAAGTTCACCCTCCTATTTTAAAGGCGCAAGCACATCTGCAAGCCTTTCATAGTTTGCTGTAACCCCATCATCGAGATTGATGAGGATATGTTGATCTGCAAGGTGGTGAACTTTCGGCTCGTATTCCGAGAGTTCCTGAAATTGCCCCTTTAGCGTCTCTATTTCTTTAGTGGCTTTCGTCGACTCATTCCCGCTTAGTGTTGGCAATTCTTTGGAAAGGTAGTCAATTCTTGAACTATATCGATCCAGCAGCGGAAGAATGTAATCGGTCCTGAGAGTCGCCAGGGTATCGGACGTATACCGATGCACGTAGATCAAAGCTTTAAAACTATTTTTCTTGCCCGCGTCGAAGAGCCAGTAAATAGGGCATTTTTTGTAGACTTTTAGATGGTCTAAATAGAAACCGTTGAGGAAGTAATTTACTATCGTTTCTCTCGGGGATCCCTTTCCGCCCAAAGCGTTAGACAAGAAACTAATATTATTTTCAAAACTTGCATCACCATAAAGGTTCCTTACCAAAGCTAGGCATTTGTTATCCAAACTCTCATCGCCAAAAAAGCCGCTATTAATGACTTCTATTCCATTCTTATCTGGCTGAAATGAAGAGTATTTACTGCCAGACCAACTTCCTCCCGAAAAAACAACGCCATTCTCGTCAAGGGAATACCTGCCAAAAATTAAGCCGACAAAATAAGACAAAAGAGATTTTGCTTCTTTGCCCGGGTTTGTAAGAAAATCTGCAGACTCGTTACGGTCAACCTCTTTAGACAAAGCGCCCTCCAAACCATAATATGCTATAAACGAGCTATTAAGTTGTTCCTCGAGGTCTATTAATCTTTGCCTCCGGATTTCGCATTCTTTCGACCATTTGTCAAACGAATCGGCTAAGTCAAAACCTGCTGATTTAATCAGCGGATTCCTATCAAATTCCCAAGAAGTTTCAAACGAATCCCAATCTTCTTTTGCGATGCTAATACATTGTTTGACAATTGAGACTATTTGTTCTTCGTCTTCGACCTTAATTGGCAAGCTCAAAATGTCCTCTAGATATGTGTTGAACGTCGGGTTAAGGCCTTTTTTTAGATACTCAGCGACATTACTGTTAAGAAAGCCCAGAAGATATAGAAGGTGATCTTTTGAAAATAGAGTCGGCCCCCCATCCCCATAAATGACGTTAGATGGCGTAAACCTGAAAGAAAGAGCCGATGAAATCTTCGTCCAGGTTATACATTCTTTAAAATATAAAGAAGCATCCCTCAACCGATAGTTGTTGTGCTCCCGATGCTTAATATCGAATGCGTTGTTATAAAGGTCTATAACTTCGGTCAAGTTTCCATACCACTTTCTCGTTTCTCCGCCTTTGGTGATCGGAAACCACTTATATTCACTTTGCAGTTTAGACAAATCGTTATTGGAAAGGCTTGTGTTCGTCGAGCTGGTCTCCCACCACTCCCTAATAAAACAAGAATCCTTCCCGGTAGAAATGCCACAGTTCAAAATCGAAATATCATGGACTTGGAAACTTTTAGAAAAAACATCTGCGGCCTCTACTGGACACCAATAAAAAAATTGGAAATCGGGGAATCGCGAACACCACGAAGGTTTAATGATAAAAGTTCTTTGTTCTCGCTCGCCAAGAAAGGCGGCCTCTTTGTCTTGGCAGTCAACCAAACGAATAAATTTTGTGTTGCAATCAACAGGCGTTTTTCTAAGAACAAATGTTACCGTTTGAACAACCTCCCCTCCGATAGCCTCGAAAGCGTGCGGGCCGAGATGAACAACGGATAAAAACTCTGATGTTTTTGCAAGTTTTGGCCTGAAATCAGCATAGCTCCCCAAAAACATCCAACTATGCATATTAATCATGGCCAAGAAGCCGTTTGGCTTAACAAAATCTGTTTCCATGAACATCGCAAACATATCGGTTTTACTTTCTGGGTAATAACTATTTGCGTACGCTTTCGCTGACGGCTCAAGCATGGAAATGCCAAGGTATGGCGGGTTTGTTATCATAACATCGTATTTATCGGACAAAATTTGTGCAATCTTTGCCACATAAAGCAATCTTGGCAAGGTATTGGAATAAAACTCTTGTTCAAACAAACCGAAAGTTTTGGTATTTGCTAAATGGTCTTGTATTTCAGATTGAAAATTTACATAGTCTTTTTTCTGAACTTTAAGTAAAGAGCCGATGATCTTCGCGTTATTAAATGTTTCCGTAAGGTACAACGCTATGTCTTCTGTTCTTTTTGAAAAATTAGCTTCCTCAAATTCTTTAGACAAATCAAGCTCGTTTATTGAAGACGTGTCCTCAATCTCGAATACGTGTGGGGAGACTCCGCGCCTAAAAAAGCCGGAATCTACTGAGCGAGCTTTCATTATTAAAGAAAAGCAAGCAAGTTGACTGGCTCTGCGATCAATATCTAATCCAGTGAGGTTGTTTTGCAAAATTAGCGACGGAATATCCCTGGGCGAATATCCTCTTTCAACATAAATTTTATAAAGCAAGTCGAAGCAATAAACCAAGATGTGCCCAGAACCGCAACACGGCTCAATAATTTTGATATTTTTGGGATCAACGGACGTGTACTTGATGCTATTTATTTTTTCTTTAATATCTTCAGGCTGTTCTGCATCTTCAACAAAGAACTTCATTTCTTTTTTTAACGAAGAATCTGGATTCGACTCCAGCCAAAGTCTTCCAATTGAATTTTCTGCCATGTATCTAACAATCCAATCCGGAGTGAAAAGCTGGGTAACGGCAGCAATGGTGCTCTTTGTCACAGTTTCTTTTGAAGCAGAGACAGCTTTCTTTTTCTTGGCAATATAAAATTGGTACATCCAGCCGATGATTTGAATCTGGTCCTTCCAATCATCCTCGGGGACTTCTTCTACCATCTTGGCGATCACCGAATCTTTTTTGAGCAAACCATTGGGAAACAGAAGTTCTGAATAATCTGATATTTTTTCGAACATTTCGGGTATCGGTTTTGAAAGCTCATTGCATTGAAGAATAATTAGATATTTAAATAAGGCATCAGTTTGGTGATTTTGTATATATTCCGAAACCTTAACGTGGTCTATCCCGTCTATTGCAACAGTAGTAGCCTCTTCAAGAATTTGGGGGTTAAAAGTTCCACTTTCATCCGAAAAGATCCGAGTGTGTGACGGAAGATAGCCATTTACTTCCATGAACCGAATAGCAATAAATCTGTTAAACCAGGTGTAAGCGGCTTCTTCCATTACAGAGTCAAAACCGTGAGCAAAGCCCTTGCCGTCCTCGGCAGTTTTTATTGCCGAAATCAAAGCATCCCTTTGCCCTCGTTCCTCATTCGAAAGAACCTTGCCATTTATTACTTGCAGGTTTTCTTCTGCGCCGCCATCTGAAACGCCGTATTCATAAGCGCGGATCCTAACAAGTTTTTCTAGGCTTTCTCGAGCATTGTCTACAAAATCAATTATTGCTGATTTGTTCATTCGTTTTCCCCGGGATTCATCAATCGATCTTTACTCCCCCGTCTTTCAAAAAGCCATAAAGTTTTGTCTTGAGTTTATCGATGTAGTTGTCTATATCCGCCTTTGTTTCCAGCGTCGCAGATTCAACAATTGCATTCTTGTCAACCTTTATGGGTTCCTTTTTAGTCGAACCCGTTGAACTCGCTTTGGCCCCATCGTTATTGATATTAGGCTCGGGCGCTTTCGCGTTAAGAAGTTTGCTTGCGCCCTCTTCCTTGAGAGCTCTAATGGTAGATTCTTGAGCCACGACCGCAATAATTTTGTCGGCATGGTCTACGAAGTTTCTTTGATTAGTAAGTTCGTTCGAATAATGGGAATAAATGTCCCTACTAAAATCCTGAACATAGGTCCCCAATTCATCACGGAATTTATTAATAAGTCCAAAAGCTTTATTCTTCTCAGCATTTAAAAGCTCAGCATGCTTGTTTTCTAATATTTGAACACAATTTGGAAGTTCAGCTATTTTCTGGAATGGTTTTTCCATTGTCAAAATTTCTTTGATAGCGTTGTAGGCTTCCACTGCCTCTGGATTTTCAGCGATGTATTGAGAATCGTCTGAGAAGAATTGGAATCTTCTGGTAGCGTTATCGTAAATACCTTTTTGCTTCCCATTAAAGAACGAAACAATTTCTTCTGCATCGTCCTTTGCATTTAAAAGATCTTCTTCTTGGTCGCGGATACGCTCTAGGAGCTTCGTTTCGTTGGCCTTGTAGAGAAGAATGTCACGATAAACGGATTTGGCCTTCTTAATCGCGTCTTGCTGAGGATAATGACCATGCGAGTAGAAATCGCTCAAGAAGTTCTCACATTCCTGCGCCTTCTTTTCAAAGGTATTCACAACATAGTCAACAAAGTCGTCCTCTTTGCTCGGGACGTCCATGTCGCCAGTGAAATCCTTCATGATGTTGATGCATTTGGCCAAAAGCGAAGGGTCAACAACGATCCGTTGTTTAACTACGACGCTATCGATATAGCTCTTCTTTGAAAGGAGGTCGATAACCATCGGGTCGGACTTTTTGTATTCAATGCCATTGTAAGAAAGGACAACTTTCTGTGCAGCCAATAACTCGGCAATCATCCCAGCAATATCGTAATCACGGAACCCATACGGCTTGTCGCGGTAACGCTTATAAATATCGGCAACAGTCATTGTCGAATGAGACTGATATTTAAGCCCTAGAATCTTGTCGAGATCATCCACGGCTTCTTGGTTAATGACTTGCCCGCCTTCAATCAATCCGCCCTCTTCACGGCTAAGAATGCTCTTTATCTCGGAGGGATCTTTCACGTTGTATGTGACTTGGCCCAGTTCCGTGTAAACAGCTTCGACCAGACTGCTAAGGGCTTCGGAAACCTTGTCTTTTGCTGCCGCGCCTTTAACCTGCTGTTTTACGCCATCCACGTAGAAAGTGGCATCTTTGAGGGACTTTTCGATGTTAGCTTCAACGTCGGTACGGTCCAATTTGGCTTGGGTGATTCTCGCACTGATGGCTGCCTTTACGCCAGCCTGCAAAGAAGACTGATTCTTTGTCTTTTGGTATTTCTCGACTTTTAGAATTTCGAGAAGCTTGTCGTAGAATGGGTGTTCGCTGGACAAAACAGCAATAATGCTTCTATCGCCACCCGAACGAAGGAGAATTCCCGTTTCGTTGTCTTTCCCGAAATCATTGTTAGGAGAGACGATAGAAAGTTTCATGCCACCCGTCTGGGTCCCGATCGCCAAATCGTCCACATAGCGGTCGAAATCAAAGTCATAGACCCCATACTTGGCCTTCTTCAAAGGATAAATCTCGGAAAAGATAACATTCCCGATTTCCCTGGAGACTTCATCAGAATCGATATTCTGCTGTTGGATTTCCACATCGACATCACGTTCCTCGTCGGTCAAGAACATCCAGACGTCACCGTTCTTGGCGACATAGTTTTGCGAATGGAGTCTTTCCAATGATTCGCCAACCCTCTTGCGAAGAGCAATCTGATCCTCATCGATCGACTCGGTCATCAAAATGGCAATGTTAGTAAGCGTCGCCTTCAGATCGTTATCGACATAGCGAACCAAATAAAGAAGTTTCAAAACATTGACGTCTTCTTCTTTGAGGCCTTCATTTTTCTCGGCTTGTTCCTCGGCGTGAGAGAAAATAAGGCGCACCGTGGAAATTAGGTCTTCACGAATAGCATCGTAGAAACGGTAGAACGGGAACAAAGCCCCATCGCCGTTCGTTCCAACATCGCCGTTCTGAATCAATTGGTCGTCTTCGCCGACATAAGAAATTAACCCGCTAGTAATGCCGGCTTTGAAGGACCCGAGCATATTTCTGGATCCACCCGACAAAGTGAAGGTCGACTGTTTGTGAAGCCGGATTCCTTCGAGGGTGTCTTGAAGCAAATGGTACTGGTACGAAACGAAAGGATAATCGGCAACGAATTCATCCGTATCCCGGTATCCTTTAAGGCTCGAAACGGCTTGTTCAAAAGTAAAAGTGTTCTTTAAGGAAGCGCCTTTTTGCTCATAAAGAACGGTCAGGCAATCCTTTCCGGTTTCGTTCTTGGCCAAAAGTCTTTTCCGAATGACCTCTTCGACCGAGGAAGCGGTCAAATGGAGCTTTGTGGCGAAACGGTCCATGATCTTGTTAAACTGGTCGCCTTTGACGTGAACAAGACTGTCGATAGCCTCTTGTCCAGTAACAACGATCCAAACCTTCCCACCGCATTTGTCCCCTAATTGCTCAACAAGGGTCTGCAGTTCAAGCATCAAGCTGGAATTCTCGCCGATGTAGAAGCCAATTTCATCGACCATAAAGACAAGCCGGAAATTGTCAGGGCGCTTCTTGACATAAGCTGCGATGTCGTCAGTTAATGAGTTAATACTAAAGATCTTGCTCGGGTTGGCCATGAAAATGCCGTTAGCTTCTTCTTCTGTGGCAATCCCGGCAGCGACGATAGCGCTGACAATCGCTTTTTTGCGATAGATGAACATTCCCCTATCACTAAGCCAGTCCTTGCCCGCGGCATCGCGATAGCAACGGACAAAGTCTTCTTTCTTTCCCGAATCATCCAACCATTTTTCAAATTCGACCACACGAGGGTCGGTCCCGAAATATCCGATGGAATTATAGAAAACCTGGTTAAAGACATCGCGAATACCCGTTTGCTTATCTTGGGTGTAATCCGCGATGTTGAAAAGGATCGTCTTGTTGTCTCCCTTGGAGCAGCATTTCTCAATGCCATAGAATTCTAGAGGGTCATCAAATTTATTGCGGAAATACTCAATGGTCGGCTTCCCACCAACCACTTTGTTCTCAAGGAGATATGACAGCATCTTCAAGAAATGCGATTTGCCTGACCCGAAGAATCCGGAAATCCAAACGCCAATCTCCGAATTGGGGTGTTCAAGGGAGGCAGCAAATTTATCGAAAAATTTGGAGAAATGCGGTTTGAGCTCTTGGGTTACGACGTATTCTTCGATTTCTTGTTGAACCGCCTTCTCATCATTGTTTCCAACGGTGATGACGCCGTTGATGTAACGGTTAATGTCCTTCTCGAAAATGTTTTTGATCTTCATGGTTCCCTAATCCTCCCAGAGATTGACCAGATCGAACGAACGATAGTGATTGTCGTCAAAGAATTTATTGAACAAAATGATGGAACGGCCATCATATTTCCCCGGATAGAAAGAAACGACAGGGATGTCTCGGAATGTATCCCCCATGCTCTCAAGAAGAGTATGCAAACGGATGAACGGGTAGACCTTCCCGATGCCAGAAATGATGAGAATGTCCCCCGGCTTATGAGGCTTGTAATCCATCAAGCGAACGAATTCCGCTGGGGTAGCAAAGTTCTTAAAGGAATCGGCCAAAGCCAAACTTCCCACGTCTTTCTCGACATCGCCGATGGCGTCCAAAACGTCGTTCTCTTTGAGAATCTTCAAGAAAATATCGTAGAGATCCACCACAATCGGCCTAAATTCTGTTTCCTTCTTAAGCGAATCCAAGAAATAGCGGATTTCCATTTCGTCCTTGGGGTTATAGCTCACCAAATAAAAACCGATTTGATTCCCAAGCCCTTCGTTTTTCTGGAACTTAGGATTGGCGAATCTGACTTTTAGTTCGTCCAGACCTTTGTTGATATTCACTGGCTGCCCCCTAAAAAACGTTGAAGGCCGGCAGCATATCGCCGTCTCCCCGCTCTTTGATGATTCGAATTAGCTCTTCGCTAGGAGAGACTTGAAGCAAATCTGTCGAGCGAATCGTAGTCAGATACCCAGCTTCAGCTAGGCATTTTACAAGAACGCTTTTAACTTTTTTAACCGTCTCGTCGCTGAGCTTCGAGACGCTTTCAACTCTATTGCCCAAGGTAAACATAAACCGAGCTACATCGGATTTATCAAAGATAGCAAGGCCAACCCGGAATTTCTCGCCGATGACATCTACCATGAAATCCCGAACGATCAGATTCTGGCACATAAAGGCATAAAGCAAGGCGAGTTTGGCATCGGATGCAGACCCATTCGCAATCATGTTCACAAGGGCATCGTTGTGGGTAAAAGTAAGGCGATTAAAACACGCTCTTGCTATAGAACGAACGCTTTTCTGAGTCGGCAACTGAAAAAGATTCTCATCAGTTACCTGCTTAACGATGTCTTCTAAATTTTTTCCCTCAAGAAGCAATTTGGCAACAGTTCTATTTTCGTAAAATAGAAACTGCTCTCTCGTGATAGACGCAGAATAGATGGGCGTTCCTTGGGGGGCACATTTCTCATTATTCATCTGTGTATGCCCTTTTCTAGAATGTGTTGATGGTTCGACAAAAATTATCTTGCCAACAATGGACTTAAATATTGTACCAAATTGGGGTGTTCTTTGCATTATTTCCATGAAGGTTTGCAGTAGTCAACGATAAGTAGACACAACAGTCGGCAATCGTAGGCACGTCGAATCCGTTATGGAGGCGACGTGGCTCTTTTCGTACTCAAGCCTGTATTGCTTCGGGGTCAGATAGCCGAGGCAGCACATCGGCCTTTCCTCGTTGAAATAGGTTATGTAGCCCTTCACCGAAGCCGGGACGTCGCCGCTCGCGCCCACGGAGAAATCGATGAACATCTCCGTCTTGGCCCAGCCGTTTATGGCCTCCATCGCCCCGTTGTCGGTCGGAGTCCCGGGACGGGACACGCTCCTTGTGATACCATATGGCTGAAGGATGTCGTTGTATGCCTTCGAGGAGTACACCGAGCCCTGATCCGTGTGGAATATGGTCTCAAGGCCCATGTACTTCTCTTTTTTGTTCGCGAGGAACTCCGCCAATCCCTCGAAATAGGTGGATACGTCTCCCTTCCTCGACGGCAGCGACCATCCGACGATCTCGTCGTTCCAGAGGTCCATGCAGAGGGTGGGCTCCCAGTATCGGCCGGCCGCCCAGAAGGCGGTCATGTCGCTCACGACGACCTGATAAGGGCCGTCCACGTCGAGGGATGCGAGCACCATGTTCGGATAGGTTCTCCTTGGCTCCCCCGGCTTCCTGTAACGGTAATGATGGCACTCGGCGGCTATGCCGAGGTACCTGCAGCATCTCCTCGCGTATTCGTCGCTCACGACGACCCCGAGATCCAGCCGTATCTTGGCGTTGAGCCATCTGTAGCCGTGGCTCGGGTGCTTGCTGCGATAGGCGAGGAAGAGGGCGATGTCGCCGGCTTTTTTCTTCGCTTTGTCGGAAGGGTGGATGTGCCTGTGCACCCATTTGTAGTACCCGCTCCGGTTGACCGACATCTCGTCGCAGGGCGATAGGACGCTCCACCTGCCGGAGAGCTCGGATATCACTTGGTATTCTTCCCGCTTAAAGAAACGAATTCCTTTTTTGTACCACCCCCTCTCACCGCATACCCTTTTTTTAGCCGGGCGTTCTCGATGTCCTTCCTCATGATCTCCCTGAGCAATTGCTCCTTGCTCATGCCGGAGTACTCAGGGCGCTGAACGGCCTGGTCTTCGGCCTTCGGGAGCTTGAGCCCCGCAGAGATCTCGTACTGGCTCTGCCAGTTCCTTACGCAGCTTGGGCTGACGCCGTATTTCTTCATGCAGTCGACGATTGAAAGGCTCTTGTCGTGCAAAGCTTTGCCGATTGCGAGCCTTTCCTTGCTTGCTGTCTTCATAGAAAAACCTCCTTGTCTACAATCATCCTTCCCATTGGCCATTTATGAAAGTGTGATTGTCTACTTAGAGGTTAGCAGTTCAGTTTTTTCGGGTCGGGAAGCCGTTTTCCTGATTTGAAATAAAATCAAATCAGGTTTCGGGCTTCTCAAAGTCTCCTTAGTCGCAGTCTTCCCAGCCTTTCATTTCGTCTTCATCGACTGGGGCCTTATGGGTTGTCCAATATTCCTTGCGGAGATTGTTCATCTTGTCAATCACGTCCTGATAGGTCGCTTTTTGGCTGCCCATCCAGACAATCTTCATGTTGGTGATGATTTTTGCCCAATCCGGTTCTTTCTGGATTTTTAATCCCTTCTCATAGCACTCGGCGAGCTCTCGCTTGGCCTGTTCCCGGTCAGAGTCCGCCCAGGAGCTGAGGCCTCGGCAAAATTGGCGGATCATCTCCTCACCAGTGCCCGGGGTTTCGTCATCACGAATCATCTCGGCGTATTCCGTCGCCGCTTTAGCGCTTCCTCGTTTGGAGGCCTCGAAATAACAGGCCGCTGCCATAACAAGACTTTTCTTGTAGCCGGCGTAACCGTGGTAATAGTAATCGCCTACGGAGGCCAAAGAATCCGCGTGGCCTTTCTTGGTAAGTTTTTCCCAGAGTTCCGCCGCTTTTTTACGGTCAATCATGTCCTCCGCCCCAGCATAATCACCATCATAAAGACATCCAAGGAAATATCCTGCGTCCGAATGCCCAAGTTCGTCGGCCATCGTCAAATAGAATTCCGCTTTGCTAAAGTCCTTTTTGCCCTCGGCATACATCAGGCCCCAAAGATATGATTTACCAAGATGGGCGGCAGCTTCCGAGGATCCGCTAAAGGCAGCTTTGATAAGAAGATCAACGCACTTTTCGTTGTCGACCCGTCCAAACTTCTTGCCAATGAAAGTCATCGCATATAGAAAGGCCGCCTCTGGATCCTCATCAAAACGAGCCAGTTCGTAATAACGAAGGGCTTCTGCAATCTCTCCCCGCTCTTCACAGCCCTTCGCCGCAAATAAAGCGCACCTTGTGTTCCCTTTGGCGGCCCCTTCCTCGAGAGTCTTCCGATAATCGTCTTTTTGGCCGTTAATGTTCTGCGCCAAGGCAAGGAGGTCATAAGAGAGGACGCCGGTCTTTCCAATGGCCTCTTTCGCGACCTTAACCCGCTCCTCTGCCGAGAGCTTCCCATCCAGCAATTTATGGATTGTTATCAAATGAATAGCGACTGGAGAGCCTTCTTCGGCGGCCTTCTCGATCAGCGGAGTTAAAACGCTAAAATCGGTAAACCCAAGTTCTGTCTTCAAAAATTCAACTTTAGCCATCGAATCCTTACCAGCAGCAGGAACTTGAGTCCTTTGATAATTCAGGCGGTTTCTGAAGATGCCGATTCCATCATAAAGAAAAGTTCTCCACTCTTTCTGGATGGCAAGATCCTTCCCCTGCAAAAGAGTTTCTCCAATGGCGTTTCGGACTTGTCGTTCGGTCTCTTTTTCGCGAATATCCCAAAGGGCTTTGCAGGCTGCCAAAACATCATCATCAGTCATTTTTGTGTTCGTAAGATCTTGCAGTTGCTCCAATTTCATAATGGGTGCTCCTTCCCGGCCTAATTGCCGTTCTTTTTTCCGACATCACCATCATACAAATGGCGCTTCTGTCATGGTTTCCGCTTGCGGAAATATTTAAACGATTATCATTGTGATATTCAGTGAATTATTGTGCTTCTAAACTGCTGATTATTTGAGCAACATTGTTAATAGATTCCCGCTGCCCACGATCATCCCGTACCTGTCATAAGTGACATCCAGGTTTTTATCGTAATGGCCTAGTGGAACTCCAAAAGCGTCATAGATTTCTTGAGATCCATCCCACTCATCGCGGATGAAACCCAAAGGCTGCCCATAAGCGTCTCTAAAATAATGGTCCATCGTTCAACCATCCTTTCTCGGTGTTTTTAACCGTTATTAGATTTCTGTTCTAGACACGGCTTCCCCTGCTGGGTGGTCTAGCCAAAGCTGCCTCTTTCGTTTTTTGTCTTCAAGCGGAGTGTATTTGTCCAGCCAGCCTTTTTCAACCAAAGGGAGGACAGTCTCCCATTCAACCAAACCGTCGAGATAATCAAATACGACCTCATCACAAATCTGAGCGCCAGAGATTTTCATTTGGTCCTTTTTGTCACAAATCGCTTTTTCTTCTTCGAAAGAACGATGTTTCAAAACGATTGGTTTCTTTTCATCGAAGTAATCAGCCACGACGTGCATTTGTTCTTGATCCATTTCAAAGAAATCGGGTCCTACAATGCAATTGCCAAGCTTGAAGAGCCTCGACAAATCCTCAACCCAAATGCGATACTCTTGGAAAGAAGGGTACACCCGGTTAAAAACAGCTTCCGGGCCTTGTGGCTTAAGCTTTTTGACATCAACAACCAGTTTTGCCACCAGATTATCAACATCTTCTTGGGTCCAAGGATCTTGAACCGCATAGACTTTGCCATTGTCATACGTCATTGGCTTGGTCGAAAGAGCAACCAATTTCTTGAAAGTAAACTTATCTACCCTGCCCCAGGGGTTGTGTGAGCCCCAACGCTCCGGATAGATGATGTCAAACGGAACGAAATAGAGTTCGTCCAACTTCTGGTTGACCACAAAATAGAGGTCCGAATCCGGGATCTCACCAGTGTAATCGTGGAAAAGGATTGTTTTCGTCACGAAAGGGTTCGCCTTGATTTTCTTCTGGGCTTCCAGTTCCTTTTTTAAGGTCTTTTCGCTGGACACAAACAGATGTGGAAACCTCAATCCTTCACTGGATTTTTGGAGAGCTTTCATCATCGGAATAATTTGGTCGTTTACCTCATCAATGCTCGCTCCGCAAAAGAAGTAATCGCGATCGGAATCACAAGCAATACATTTCATATGTTTTCTCCTTTTATTTGTCATTAATGATCGAGGCTTTACGCCCGAATCTTTTAACAAGAGTCTTGTCTGCTCGTATCGGATCAATCGGCTTTGGCCAATTCTTTAACATGAATTTGAAGGCCATGTCTTCTTTATCAAATTGAGCAAGCCCATAGCCGAAGAAGGACAAGCAGCTAACGGCTTCGTCATAGCTCATATCCAAAAGGATGATGATAAATTTGAGAAGTTGTTTCGAAGGCTTGGGCGCATAAATCTTTCCATCCTTGCCTTTCTGTGGCTTCCCCCATTTAGCCATTGGATAAGGCTTCATCAAGTTTGGCTGGAGATAGTAGGCTAGAGAATAGCCCAGATCTCGCGTATCCAAAATTCCTTGATCGGTTGCACTTCGTATGAACTCTTTGGATGTTGACCTTCCATCAATATACGCAGCGAAATACTCACGATAACTATGGAGGCGGTCAAGGTCGATGGTAACGAGATGGTGTGTCAGGTCTTTGGGAATCGCTCTTTCGTCCACCGTCTCTTCCTCAGCCGATACCGGCCCATCACTCATATGTTCCCCCTGCTGGGGCCGGTGGTCGTCGTCCGTAACGACAAAGTGGATATTCAGCGTCGGGTTTGTTGCTACCAGATGTTTCAGCCACTTCTCCTGCTCGAAGATATTCTTTGTTTCGTCATAGCCGTATTCGCTCGAACCAAACAAAGCGATTGAAACATCCTTTGCTTTTGAATTGAGTATTTCTTTGGCCACGTCGTTATAGACAACTGGAAGAATCGTTTCCTGCCCTTCCGGAAGGTAATAGACCAGGAAAGTCTCTTCTTTTCCGAACGGAAAAACGAGAGTGTCAGCCGCATCGTGGTGACAAAGAATTTCTTCCTTCTTATCCGGAAAGAAATTTTCAATAAACCCCGTCACGGTAGGATCTGATTTGGAACTAATATAGACAGGGAAAATAACGAGTCCTTTTGAAGCATTAAGGATAAAGCCCTCGCTTCTTTTAAAACTGCCCATGATGCCTCCTTCTTCTGTGCCATTCGCTTTGCACAGGAACATCTTATCTTGCTGCGAGACTATTTGGTTTCCGCTGGCGGATTCTCTAATCTAATTATTGTGCAATATTCGATGCTTAATTGGAATAGGAACAATGCTATTTAAAAGAAAAAGAGACCGCCTTTTGAAACGGTCTCTATTAGAATCACTTCATCTCAGGCGGCTTTTTCTCCGTCGGATTTTGCCCATCCTCATCCAAGGCGTCCGATATTGTTTCCAGAGTTTGCTTATTCTTCCCTTCGTCAAAGTGGGCGTAAATGCTTTCTGTGGTAGTTATGGCGGAGTGACCAAGCCATTTTTGGATGTCCTCCATAGGGACCCCCTCGTGACGAAGCAAAGTGGCGCAACTATGTCGCAGGTCGTGGAAGCGGATCTTTCGCATCCCTTTGTCTTGCAACAACTTCCGAAAATTATAGGTAACCCAACTCGGCCTGACGAGGTCTCCATTCTCAAAGACATAGATGTATTCATCGAAATCGTGATTATAACGGTTTCCGAAGAATTCCTTCATTTTGTCTTGTTTCATCTTCATTTCCAAAAGTTTATTGGCAATGAAATCGCTAAGTGGAAGAGTCCGAAAGGAACTTTGGTTTTTGGTTGAATCTTTGAGAATCAGCTTTTGTTTCCCATTGATTGAAACCTCACCGACTGTGTGACGGATCGTGATGGTTTTGTACTGAAAATCAACCGCGTTCCACTTGAGCCCGCAAACCTCTTCTCGCCGGAGCCCATAATAAGCTCCCATTAAGACGGCAAACTCAAGGTTAGTTCCTTTGGCTGCCTGAAACAGCGTTTCAAGTTCTTTCTCGTCATAGAAGTCACCTTTGAAATCGCCTTTCTTTGGCTTGTCGACACGATCGGCCACGTTGTTGATTACATAACCCTTCTTGAAAGCGTATTGAAGGGCGCTCCGAATCGCCGAATGATAGTGACGGCAGGTGTTTGTGCCTTTCCCTAACGCCATTTCTTCACGGTAGAAAGCCTCAATATCTTCTGGCTGAATGCCCGTTAAGGTTATTCCTTGATCTTTAAACCAGGGGATAATCGCGTGAAATACCATCCCGCTTAACGAAGCTTGGCTTGTTAAAGAGATGGTGTCTTTGTGAATGTTGTACCAAATGGCCAAATAGTCGCTGAAAAGGATCTTTTTTCCTTTTTTCAGACCTGAAAGTTGCTCAGAAATATCTTGAGATGGAATTGCCGGAATTGGCGCAGCTTCGACAGGCCGACCCATTTTCTTTTCGACAGGAACTTCTCCTCTCACGACTCTCCAAGAAGAGTCGAAAGGAAACAATCCCAATTCAACCAAAAGGGCGTTCGTTGAGCGTAAATCATTGGGGTCAAAAGCATTGGGTTTGCTAAGTTTGGCCAAGAGTTCTTCCGCCTTTTTCTTCCCGTGCTCTCTGACTTGAATGCGCAAAGGAACCCATTTTTCCTTCCGATGATTCAATTCGTCGCGATAGGTGAATACGGCGTAGTATTCGCCGTGTTTTTCTCTTAAATTTGAATTCATAATTACGCTCCTAATTGGTTGGTTGACTTATATCCGCCGGTTCGATGAGTTGGAATGCTTGCAAGAGAAGGCTGTCCTTCTGGCTTTTCTTTTTGAAACTCAATGCCTGCTAACGGAGAAACAGAGGTCGCATTCACCTCAATCGCCTTTGGCTCTTCAACATAGCCAATCGCGTCGAGGACATCCTTTTTCAAGAAAAGGTGCAATCGATTGAATTTGAAACTTTTGATTCGCCCGGAGATTGCCATTTCGTAAACCATTCTTGTCGATACTCCTAAAAGCGAAGCTAATTCTTTTATGCTGACAACATCGCCCAGTTCAGCAATGGTCATTCTTTTCTTGTTTTCGTTTTCCATCCCGATGTCCTCCTTTGGCTATAAGCCGAGCGCCTCAATGGCGTTGTATGATGCGACCACATACCATCTTTCGTCTTTGTCTCGGTTCAGATCGGCGTTGATTGCGCGTTCTTTCTCGATCCCGAGGCGGTATGAGAAGACGTGGAAGGCCAGCTCGGCCTCTAGGCTTTGGACGGAGCGTAGATGGGTCAGTCCCATCCTTCTCCAAGATTCATCGACGTAGGCGGCAATCTCGAATCGCTCTTTCCTGTCGAATCTCTGGCAGTCCATCACCCGGGCGGCATCGGGAAGGAACACGATCTCGCATTCCTTCCCGTCCCGGAGCGCCGAGCCCTCGTAGAGGCCCCCGCTATACCCCATGGTGGAAACGTCGATGGCGTTTCGGATGAAGAACGTAGCCGAGAAAGCGAGGATTTGGACTATCAGGTAGACGATGAGGACCTTACATCTCGGCTTGGTGGCTCTTCTCATAGTCGTAGCGTCGCTTGGCGATGTCGCCCTGTGTGAAGAAGCCGTAGTAGCCGTCGGGTCTCGGGAACCCGAGTTTGGTGTATTCCTCGTCGAGCCCCTGCTGGAGGTCTTTGAGGCCGTCCTTGAGGTGCCCGCATTCGAAGTAGCGCCACTTGCCGTCTTTGCCGAAGACGTAGCAGTATTCGATCCAGGACGAAGGGTCGTCGAGGTCCTCGAGCTTGACGGTCTGAGCCTCCTGACCTTTCTCGCCTCTGTCTCGGCCATAGAAGACCGTGACGTCGGGCTGGCGGTCGTCGAAGGTGTGGGGTTTCGACGGATCCGGCTCGATGATGGGGTTGAGGCAGCTCATGTTGCCCAGCGAGAGGAGCTTGTCCACGCGCTCTTTGGTGTTGTAATGGTCGATCAGCATCGCTCCGTTGTAGGTGAGGTAGCCGTCGCAATGGCAGTAACTGCCGGTGATGGTGCCGTCCTCATTTTCCTTGCAGATGTAGCTTCTAGTGCTCATTTATGAGCCTCCTTTCAGAACGTGTAGCCGGTCGTGTCGGCGGCGATGCCGGTGACCGCGATGGCACTGAGCGTCAGGCCGAACGACTTCGAATAGGTCTTGCCGTTGATCGTGCACGACCAGTCGAACACCGGGTTGGCCCCGTTGAACTCGGCGAGGAAGTCGGTATGCGACGCCGACCCGAGATACCACACGCCCGACTGTGTCGAATAGATTCCGTCGGGGTCATAGCGATAGAGCCAGTCATACGAATATTTGCAGCCCTTGCTCGTGAGGAACGTGTTGGCGTTGAACGCAGTCGAGAAGAAGGACGCAGCATCGGAACTGGAGAGGCCAACGAGATCGCCGACCACTTCGTTTTGGTAGTAATCGACGAGATAGCCCTCCTTCTCGATGTCATCGATGTGCGCCTTGGTTTTGGCCTTGACCCAGCTGATGAAGTTCGCGTTCCAGGCGTAGGTCTGGTTTTTCACCGACTTGTCGACCGTTTTGGTTCCGCCGGTCGTGGTGACGGTCGGCGTGATGGCCGGGACTTTCCCGTCGGAGATCGCGATCGAGTCGGGGATGGTGACGGAGATCCGCTCGGTGAAGTCGAATGTGATCTCGGCCTTGACGGTCGGGGCGGATGCCGCGTAGATGGTCGCGATGACCTGCTTGGTGAAGGCGGCCTTGCAATGAACCGTCGCTTTCTGGCCCGAGACGTCGTGGTCGAGCGTCGCCACCGTGTCCGGGACTTCGCTTCCGTCCGAGTAGGCCAGTTTCGCCATGATTTGGTCGGTGTAGATGGCCGGGGTCACCGTGTAGGTGATCTCGTAGGAGCCATAGGCATCGGCGGCATTGGCTTTGTAGGCGCATTTGACCGCGACCCCTTTCTCACTGACCGTGGTCGGGCAGGTCGGGCAGGTCTGCGCCTGCGCTCCGTTTTTGAGGCCGGCCCAGTATGAGGCTCCGGCCACCGCTCCCGCCGCGATGAGCGCGGCGAGGCAGATGATGGCGATCTTGATAGGCTTCTTGATTTGGATGTGTTCCATGGGTTGATAACCCTCCTTTTGCTTCGTGTCGTTCACGACATCAGGGCGGCTTTGGCGCCCGATGCCGGCATCTCGTTCTTGGGGACGTAGGTGTCCTTCTTCTCGTCGAAGACGTAGTCCCCCTGGCAGCCCCAGAGGTCCATCGCGAGCTTGAAGGCGTCCTTCCCGCCGTCCTTGAACTTCCCGGCGCGGTCGATCGTGCCGCCGTGCAGGAGCATGAAGCCCGTGCGCTGGCCGATCTCCTCGTCCGCCCAGAGGTAGGCCATCCGGAGGTCCGGGTGTTGCTTCGAGAGCTTGACGACCGCCTCGATCGCGGGCGACCAGGGCGTGGAGAACTCGATGGTGTCCCCTTCGACGGATGTCTCGCTGGCGTTCCACTTGCAGCCCCACTCGCGGCAGCGCCACTCGTACCAGTTCATCGCTCCGTATTTGGCGAGGTTGTCGACCTGCTTCTTGCCGAGGTCGGTGACCGTCTGGAGGCGGTCTTTGTACTTGGCTTGGAGTTTGGCCGCGTCCTCCTCGGTCATCTCGAACCCGTTGGACCCGAAGGTCCGGGCCTTGACTTTTTCGAGGAGGTCGGCGAAGGCCTTCTTCGTCATCTTGTCTTCTTTGGCTCCGGCCCACTTGCAGTTCGGGCTGACCTTGGTGAGGTAGAGTCGGAGGCCGTCCTCGCTCGTCGAGCCGTACTCGATGTTGAGGTCCTCCGGCATCTTGTCCACGGTGTCGAAGTCGAGGCCGCGCTCGTGGGTGGCGGGGTCCTCCGTGAAGTTCTTTTCGACGACCTCGTGAGATTTGCCATCTCCGAAGTACAACTTGTTTCTGACCCAATTTGGCATGTTATTGCATCTCCTTTTGACCATTTTTCTGGTCATCTTCCTCGTCATCGTCTAGGAAGTCGCATCCGGGATCCGGATAGAGGTCTCGCGACTCGTACTGGACCTCTTTGTCTTTGTCGGCGTCGTAGGTGGCGCTCTCCTCGAACCCGATCCCTGGCTCGTAGGAGCGGAGCGTGAGTCGATGGATCTCGCAGGCCTTGATGGCCTTCTCGAGGTTCATGAGTTCGACTTCCTTGCCGTCGCTCTGGTAGCCCTCGACCATGCAGGAGTCCGCGCTCCACGCGCAGTCGCAGTTGACTCGGACGAGGCTCATTCCCTTGGCGTTCTTCTCTTCGTTCACGTCATTGAGGAACGTGCGCCCGAAGTACTTCTTGCGGTCCTTGTTCTCTTCCGGGTTGTGGCTGAGGAAATAGGACTTGAATTCCTCGACCTTGCGCGTCGGCATTACCGCCACGACATCCGTTTCTGCCCAATTTGGCATCGTTTCCCCTCCTTTAGGCCAAGCCTTGGACTTGGGCGTTTGCCTGAGCGGACTGGACGTAGGCGTTGATGAAGCCCTCATCCAGCGTGTTGCATCTTTCGGACCGCTTTTCTTCCTCGTGGCCCAGGTCGGCCAGATCCTTCTCGAACGCCTTGTGGGATTCGTAGAAGTCGGCGATGATGGGCTGGCCGAGGTAGTATTCGTAGAACCAGCGCCAGTCTCTCGGGTAGAAGGGCTCGATGATGACAACGATGATGTAGAAATCGCGGTAGAAGGCGATCTTCTCTGCGTCGTTCACCATCGCCTGGAAGCGGACTTTCTCAGGGAGGTTTTGGTACCTCTTGAGGAATTCCTCGTATTCGGCTTTGACTCGTCTTTGGACCTCTTGGCGACATTCCGCCGTGGTCCTTTTCTGCTCTTGTGCCATTATTCGGCCTCCATTGCTTGAGCCTGCTTGTTCAGCTCGTCCTCGCTCTCTTGGAGCGGGCCGATGACTTTCGCGTATCGGTACGCCCCTTCGAGCGACATGTGGTGAAGGTTGTTCCGGGCGCAGTATTTCAGCGCGGTTTCAGCCTGCTTGTCGGTGAGCGAAATCGAATTGCCCGTGTCCTCGTCGTATCCGCAGATGATGATCGGGCCGACGATGACCTCTTCCCTTTCGGGGAGGACGATGTTCGGCTCCATTCCCTCCGGGATTCCGTTGTCGTTGCAGATGAGGGTGCAGCTCTCGTCCTTCGGGAGGGTGACGATGTCGATCAGTCCCTTGCAGTAGTCGGCGATGGTGCGGTAGTCGTTTGGGATGCTGACGATTTTTGCGTCCTCGTTCGGCATCTTCTCGACCACTCGGATCGTCTCCACTTTCGTTTCTTCGTTTTCTTCCATTAAGGTTTTCCTTTCATTGCATGACGTCGTAGACCCTGGATGTGTTTCCGAGGCCGGTGCGGATCGTCATCTCTCCGTAGGTCGTGTCTCCCCTCGGGCTGTCCCACTTGTCGCGGAACAGTCCGCTGGTTCTGAATATCGAGTCGATCTGCTTCGGGTCCTTCGTGTAGAAGGCGATCATCGCCACGAGTGCCAGGTCGGCGCTCGATTGGCTCGGATAGCCCGTGAAGTCCCCGGAATAGAGGCGCTCGAACTTTTGGCCGCTCTTGCTGCGGAGCGCTCGCTGGATGATTTCTTGGTCAGCCATCGAAGGCACTCCGTAGAACGGCTTCGGCTGGCTCGCGACGACTCTTCGACCGAGAAGGCTTTTGGCGACCTGGGCGGCCTTTTCGTTGTAGTCGAGGAGCTCGCTTCTTCCGGCGATGATGTCGCCGGTTATGCAGCAGAAACGCTTGGTGTCGTACATCTCGAGCCCGATCTCGTCGTTTCTCTTCATGCACCCTTCGGGGAGTTTTCCCTTGAGGAGGATGTGGATGCCGTGTCCGGAGCAGCTTCGCTCGGCGTAGGTCCCCGGGAACTCGGCGAGCAGCTTTGTCGCCAGCGGGGATAGTTGGCCGGAATCATCGATGGAATGGTCGATGTCGATGAAGACGATTCCCTGAGTGAGAACGAACGCGAGGCCGTCCATCCGCTTCATCGAGTAGGCGAACCTTTCGGCTGCCATGAAGTCCGACCAGTCGGACGGCTCGTTGCTTCTGGCGTGGTGGGCGGTGACGGGCGAGATCATCACCTTCCCCACGTGGCTGACGTTAGGGTCCGTCTCCTTGAAGTAGGCGACCCACTGCTTCCGGTCCTTGAGCTCGCGGGGCACGTTTCTCTCGAAGAATCTCATGCCATTTCCGCCTCGCTCGTCTTCGGCTGACCAAGCGGCGGGGTCGGCATTGCCGGAGAGGCCGCCTTCGGCCCCTCCGGTTTGGATTCCCCCACTTGCTTCACCTCCTTTGGCTGGGCCTCGGAGAAAAGCTGCTTCTCGATGCCCCCGATGAGCGTTTTGCTGTGCTTGGAGATGACGTCGAGGTTCTTCTCGAACTTCTCGATGTCGCCGTCGCTCCAGCCCGCGATGTAGCTGAAGTTGAAGTTCTGGGTGTCGAGGCCGAGGAACGTGCAGACGACGCAGGCGATGGATTCCGCCTCGACCTCCTTGATTTCCTTTTTCTCCATCGGGGTGAGGCCCTCGAAGTCCTTGCGGTAGTCGGTGTGGGCCAGGGCGTGCCCGCATTCGTGGACGGTCGTTGACACCTCCTGGAGGTCGCTCATGCCTTCGAGGATCTTGATTTGGTGGTTCTCGCGGTCGCAGAGGCCGTAGACCCCCTGCCCGAGCTCCTCAGACGTGGCGTGGGAGATCGAGTAGCCTTTCTCCTTCACGACGTCGGCGAGTCCCTTGAGGATCTTGTCCTTGTTCTCGACGGCCTTCTTCTCGTCGAATTTGAAGACGTCGAGCGGCTTCCCGTCGGTCTGGGAGACGTCGAACACGTAGCCCTGCTCGAAGCCGACCACGACCTGCTTGCGCTGCTTCTCCGGCTTCCCGTCCTTGTCGAGGATGGGGTTGCCCTCGCTGTCTTTGGATTCCTTCTCCACGGTCTTGATGATCGGGGAGAAGATCTTGATGGACTTCTCGCCGGGGATTACGTGGCGCCCCATCACGTTCCATTTCTTCATCCCGTGGACGGTGACGGCGTCCGGCTTCTGGAGCAGGATGTAGATCTGGTTGTTGAGCGAGTATTTGCCGAGGTTGCCCATGGCGATGAGCACCTCCTTGTACTTGCCGTCTTTCATGAAGTCGTGGAGCTTCTCGTCGACCTGACGGGTGATGAGGTCCATCTCTTCCTTGCCGAGGTGCTTGGGCGAGAATTTCTTCTTCTCGTCCGGCTTTTTCGTATCGTTTTCTTCTGCCATTTTTGTGGCTCCTTTCTTGGATATGAGGCGCCAAGGAAAGTCGCGCGTGCGCGTGGCTTTTCTCGGCTAGTCTTTTAGACTTTTAGTAGGATTCCCTGAACAGCTTCTCGGTCTCTTTGTTGGCTTGGATCGAGAGGATGCCCCGCTCGCTCGGCGAGCTGATGAGGAAGCAAGTCCCCCTGGGGCTGTGGACGATGGCGTCCCGCTCTGAGGGGTTGATGCCGCCGCTGTTCTCGTAGAGGGCCATCAGCTCCGTCATGTCGTTGGGCGACAGGGCGAAGATCATCGAGTACTGGGAGACGTTGATGATGGCTGTGGACTTGCGGGCGATCTCCGGCGTTCCGGCGAAGTCCCTCACGTTCTGGGTGATGATGACGAGCATCCCGTCGTATTTGCGTATCCGCTTCGCCAGCTGGTACATGAAGTCCAGGGCGATCGGGTATTTCTCGTCGATGAAGAGGTGCGCCTCGTCGATGGCGACCACCACTTTCCTGTCCGCGTGGCGGAGGGCGTTGTAGTCGCGGTTCCGGATGACCTCGTTCTCGAGCCAGCGGAGTAGGAGGAGCATCTGGGCGTTGGCCGTGGCGTCGTTCCGGTTGGCCAGCAGGCGCTGGAAGTCGAAGTTGACGAAGGCCTCCTTCGCCGAGAACGTCGTGCAGCCGTTCCAGAGGGCGCTGTCCCTGCCGCCGGCTTTGAAGCGGGCGAGGTAGTTCACGAGGACGTGGAGGCAGTTCTGCTCGTAGGCGTCGGTCGACTCGGCCAGCTTCTTGTCCGCGATGTCGCAGACGTCCTGCAGGGTCGGGAAGTCCTCGTTCTTCAGGGCGGCGATGTCGCGGCCCGGCCTGATCCCCTTGGCGGAATAGGCTTCCTCGACGATCTTGTTGAGGATCTCGAGCGAGTCCTGGCTGATCCCCTGGAGCACCGTCTTGAAGAACTGCTCGAGGAACTGGAGCTGGGCGTAGTAGCTGCTGCTCGCCCCGCCCTCGTCGTCCATCGAGGTGATGATCTGGAGCGGGTTGATCCGCCCCTTCTTGCCGTCGGATGCGTCGATCGAGACGCCGCCGAGGTTCTTGGCGAGGCTCCCGTATTCGGATTCGGGGTCGAGGACGAAGACCTTCGCCCCGGCGGAGGCGAAGTTGGTCAGGAGGGTCTTCGTCGCGTAGCTCTTTCCGCTGCCGGACTGGCCGATGACGACCATGTTGGAGTTCACGTGGGTGAGGTCTCTCTTGAAGAAATCGGGGAAGGCCGGCATCGAGTTGTCCCCGAGGTAGATGCCGTCGGGGTCGATCAGGGTGTCGGACGAGAACGGGAACGCGGCGGCGAGCGAGCTCGTCTGGATGCCGTGGGCCATCTTTGTCATTTCCTTGGTCGATACCATGGCCGAGACGTAGCCGTCCATCTGCCTGCCGATCAGCTCGGAGAAGCCGAACCCCATCTCGCGGAGGGCGTCTTTGGCGGCCTTGCGGTTGGCGTAGGATTTCGGCTCGTCGTAGACGGAGAGGATTAGCACGGTGTCGAAGAGCGTCTCGTTGTTTTGCTGGATGTCGGCGAGCAGTTCGCGGAGCGTGTCGAGGTGGGAGTCGCTTTCCATCGCCTGGCTTTCCTTGCCGACGTTCTTCGTCTCCAGCTCGAGGATGGCGTTGTCGATCCGCTTCACCGCTTTCGACTTTTCGATGGGCTTCATCCTCATCGTTACCTTGGCCCCGTCGAGCGAGAAGAGCCTTTCGGCCCAGGCGTTCGGGACCTGCAGCGGGTATCTCGAGATGGCGAGGTGCGACACGGACAGGCCGTCCTGGCTCGTGGCCGTCAGCCCGAATTTGAGATCGTCGGGCTGGTTGACTATCCTCAGCTGGTCGCGAGGGTCGAAATCAGACCCGTAGCCGGAGCGGATGAAGACGAGCAGCTCCTGATCGTTGAGCCTGTGGGCTCTCATGCCCCCGGCGCCGAACGTGTCCACCGCCTTCTCCAGCTTGTCTGAAATGTCGTTTGTGTCGACGCCGTTGAGGGCGAGGAAGAAACGGGGATGCTTCTCGCCCGAGGAATTGACCGCGTCGATCTGGCCAAGGCGGCTCTGGATGACGTCGCACCGCTTGGCGTATTCCGTGCCGTTGATGAGGCCGGAGCCTTCCATCGCCGTGAGCCTGTCGGCCCTTTTGAGCTCGGCTGCCATCTGGGCGTCGAGGACGAGCGGCATGTCGGTTTTGATGAGCGACCACTCCTCGTCCGGCCCGACGGAGTTCAGGACCCTGGCGTAGACGGACTCGATGAGTTCGTCCTGCTTGGCCTCGTCCAGGACCCCGAAGTTGACCGGCTCGACCTCGATCGCCCCGAAGACGCTCCCGTCCTTGCAGTAGACGATGCCGTTCTTGGCCTCGCGGTACGGGATGACGGAGGAAACCGGGGCCTTCTTGTCGGGCCCGAACCTCTTTTTGGAGAACACGTAGCGGAACAGATAGGCGATCTGGACGTAGAGCCTCTGCTCGCCGACGCTCACGTAGAGCGGGGCGACGAGGCAGACGACCGCCACCGCGATGTAGACGCGGAAGGCGAAGTTGCTTGAGAGGGTCACCGCCACGACGGCCAAGGCCGCGATGGCGATGAGGATGTCGGGGATGGTGATCCCCTTATAGAAGGTCACTTTTACCTTCGAGGCTTTCGGAATGATATGCATCACGGTCTTCCTTTCCTCGGCTTGCCGCCGATCGTCTTCTTCTCGGAGTCGTCGCGCCTCATGACGGAATTCGTCTGCCGGGGCAGTTTCTTGCCTTTGGCCTCGGAGCTCCCGCCTTGGGCTTCCGTCCTGGCGTTCGGGTCCTTCTTGGGCTTCTTCATCACGTCGGCGTGGTTGACGACCGAGCTTCCGTGAAGCGCGTTGTTGAGACGCGGCATGAAGTTCTTCCCCAGCCCGATGACACCGCCCTGAGCGATGTCGTGGATCATGCCAGCGGGCATCGTGGCCAGTCGGGTCGCCCCGCCCAGAACCTTCTGAGCGGCGTTCCTCGGCTTGCTGGCCTTCGCCGGGTCGACCCTGCGCTGGTTGACGTTCGCCTTGCTCGAGCTCTGGAGGGCCTCCTTCCGGCTGCCGCCCCTGGCCCTCGACTTCGTGTAGGCGTTGCCGCCGACGAACTTGCCGAACGCCCCGCCGACCTTGCTGTGGACCGCGTGGGCCAGAGCCATCCCTGAGCGGACGTTGTAGACCATCGATGCCAGCTCGTTCCTGCCGGACTCGGACCCGCAGAGTCTCGCGATGACGTCGCTCGCCTTGCTCACCGCGAAACTGCCGCCGATGAGGAACAGCACGTAGACGACGCCGTTCTGGAAGTCGTTCTGAAAGAATTTGATGTGGTAGACCTGCGGGATGATGAGGAAGAAGAGGTTCATGACCAGCACGATTCCGTAGGCCGAGAGGATCTTGCCGATCATCGTGTCCTTCCAGACCTTGAACCGGTTGCCCTCGTCGAGCGGGATGGTAGAAATGGATATTGGGCTGACGAGGTAGAGGAGGGTGATGTCGAAGATCCTCTGGACGAAGGTGACGCTCGAGAGGACGAACATCACCAGCATCACGAAGCCGCCGAGGATCCCGATGAGGTAGTTCATCCCCTGGATGTTGAAGAGGCTCTTCACGAGGTTGACGTCCCCGTAGTCGAGCTCCCCGGAGACGAACTTGGCTATCGTCGCCTCCTTGTCCGCCCCTGTGAACGAGTCGCTGCCGATCGTGGCGAGGAACTCCCCGCCTATCGTCTGGTGCCCGGACGTCCCGTAGGCGTTCATCGAGATGTTGATCGAGCGCATGACGGTGTTGGTCAGGACTATCCCGGCCAGCACGGTGAACGGAATGAGCACGGCGATGAGGAAGCTCTGGCCGCTCTTCTTGAGGACGCTCACCCAGTTCTGCTTCTCCTGGTAGTTCGCCTTGATGATGGCGACGCCGGTGAAGAGGACGAGCAGGATCACCCCGATAATGAAGATGAGGAAGAACGCCCTCTTGATGGAGTCGGAGCGGATGATGCTGGAGAGCAGGTCGCCCTGCTCCCCGTCGATCTCCACGGTGTCGATGCCGCAGAGCATGTAGAAGATGTCCTTGATGAAGTCGATGAGCTTGCAGATCGCCGCGAAGCACATGTACAGGAAGGTGAAGAACATGTCCTTCAGCGCGTTGACGAGGTCTTCTAGGAGCATGGGCTTTCGCCTCCTTTCTTAGGCATCGTCACATCTGGGCTTTGACCCAGTTCTCGAGAATAGGCACGGCAATCTTCAGAGCTAGGATGAGGACGAAGATGATGACGAAGCCGACGATGGCTCCGAGCAGGTCCTTCTTCGCCTTCTCGCGGCTGTTCTGCTCGTCCGACTTGGCGATCTTGACGCCGAGGAAGATGCAGTAGATGCTCCCCACGGCGACCACGACCGCGATCGCGGGCCAGAGGATGGCGTCGAGGATCTCGAGGATCGGTTCGACGACTGGGTAGAAATTCACGTCAGACATAACGAGTGTGTTCAAGGCTTTTGCCTCCTTTTTCTTTGTCGTTTTTCTCCGCCGTAATCGCCATGTGGGTTTCCCACTGCCGACCCCGTCGGAGATGGAGGTGACGCAGATTGCGCCACCCCCTTATCCTGTTTCAGCAGTTAGGGCCTTTTGCCCCCTTTTGAGAGGGGGTCGGCCTCACTTCTTGAAGAGGCGTTTCCGCTTGACGATGACCGTCGCGGTGACGCCCACCGCTGCGGCGGCCCCGAGGCAGATGAGGACGATGGCCCAGACGTTCATTTGGAACGCCAGGGTGAAGCTGTAGGTCCGCGCGTTGCCGAGGGCGTCGGTGACGACGACTTTGTAGCTTCCGTAGTCCTTCAGCGCGTCGCCGAGTTTGTAGTCAATCAGGACGCCGTCCTTGTAGACCTGGACGGTGCCCTCCTCGGTGAGGCCGTCGATCGAGACGGTGCCGTCCACCGTGCCGCCGTCCTCCACCCCGTTGAGGGTGACTTCGGGCGCCGTGGTGTCCAGCCGGAGGGTGAACGAATAGGTCTTCCCGCCTTGCTCGTAGGTGACGACGTAGGTGCCGTCATCGGCGAAGGCTAGATGGTTCCCGTCGACAGAGATCGGGGTGCCGTCCTTCGTCACGGACACGACCTTGATGCCGTCGCCCAGCGTGTAGTCGAGCGAGGTCTTGGCCGAGTCGGAGACGATGCGGAACGTCACCGTCTTTTCGTTGCCGTAGGCGTCGGTGATGACGGCTTGGTAGGCGCCCTCTTCGGTGAGGGCTTGGCCGCTCTGGTAGGAGACCGGCTTCCCGTCCTTGGTCAGGACGATGGTCTCTTTCTCGCCGGCGGTGATGGAGACCGGTCCGTTGGAGATTCCGCCGTCGGCAACGTCCATCCCGAACGCCACCGTCTTGTCGATGACGATGGTGAAGGATGTCTTGTTGCCGTAGGCGTCTTCGACCGTGATGAGGTAAGTCCCCTCCTCGGTCAATTTGTCTCCGAATGAATAGGCATAAGGCTCGCCGTCCTTGATGACGGTGACCGTCGCAGGCTCGTTGGCCGTGACGGTGACCTCGTCCGAGGTGGTAGCGTCGCCTCCGATTCGCTTTCCGTCGGATGTCGTTGCCTCGTAGTCGACGGTCTTGTCGATGACGAAGGTCTCTTCCGTCACGTTGCCGAGATCGTCGGTGACCGTGATGACGTAGGTGCCCTCTTTGTCGAAGGTCGTCCCCGAGGCGAACGGGGTCGGATCCGACCCGTTGAGCGAGACCGTGGCGGAGGCGACGTCGGAGTCGCCCCAAGAGACGGTCACGTTGCCGTTCGTGGTCCCGCCGTCGCCCACCCCGCCGAGGTTGACCTCCGGTGCGATGGAGTCGATGGTGAAGGAATAGGTCTTGTAGTTGTCGGCGTCGGTCTGGTTGACGAGCTTGATCTGATAGGAGCCGCTCTCCCCTTTCGGGATCGAGACGAAGCCCGTCTGGTCGAGCCGGACCAGCTCGCCGTCCTTGTAGACCTCGGCGAAGTACTTTGCGGAGTCGTAGCTGAAGCCGACGTCCTGGTTGGTCTTCCCGCCGTCATCGACGCCCTGGAGGGTCCCCTGGGGCAGCGCCTTGTGGAAGGCGTACTCCTTGGTGACGGTCCTGCCGAAGTTGTCCTTGAGGACCACCTCGTAGGTGCCGTCCTTGTCGAAGGCGTAGCTGAGCTTGTCGGTGCTGACGCCGTCCAGCTTCACGCCGTTGCGGTAGATCTCGAGCGAGGTGAGGACCTGATAGCCCTCCCCCATCGAGACGTCGATCGAGACGGCGGTGTCGTCGGCGTTGTTCTTGAAGGCGACCTGCTCCTCCTCGTCGGAGATGTAGACCGTGAACGACGTCGAGTGGCCGAGGCGGTCGAACGCCCTGATGAGGTATTCGCCGCCCTCGGTGATGGTCGGGAGCGCGTCGCCGTAGGTGTAATAGGATGTGGCGCCGGCCTTGGTGACCGAGACGCTGGCCCATTTGTCGCCGTCGAGGATCGACTCGATGGCGAACGACTTGAGGTAGAAGGCGCCGGCGGAGGGCATTGAGTCGGCGTTGAGGGTGAATTCCTTCGAGCCGTCGTAGGTCTCCGTCTTGACCTTCAGCTCCGGCGCGTCGTGGTCGATGATGACCGAGTACGTGCTGGAGTTGCCGGCCTTGTCGGTCTCGGTGATTGCCCAGACGCCGGATTCCTTGAGCTGCTCCTCCAGGGCGGTTCCGTACTGGAGGGTGACCGCCCCTTCCGGCTCGTGGCCGACCCTCACGGCTGTGGCCGAGACGGCGTCGCCGCCGTTGGTGAGGACGTAGTTGTTGCCGACCGGCAGGTTCTGCCCGCCGCAGGTCCAGACGTTGTCGTAGACGGAGCCGTTGGTCGGATGGTTGGTGCCGTCGGAGTATTTGGCCTCGCTGACGTAGCCCTTCGCGTAGAAGCGGATGGCCTCGTCGAGGAGGTCTTTGTCGAAGTAATAGAGCTGGATGGCCGGGTTCGCCTTGGATTTGTAGACCCAATAGGCGCCGGCCCTGGGCTCATCGTCGTGGTTGTCCGGGTCGCCGTTGTCGGCCACCGCGTTCGTTTCCTTGAAGGACGCGACGTCGTCGAGCTGGCGCTCGCTGACGTAGGCGGCGGTCTCGAGGGAGACCGCATAGCTCAGGGCGTCGGAATCGGAGACGAAGCTGGTGACTGAGCCGTTGAAGGTGACGTCGAACCACTTGCTGACGGCGATGTCGTCGCCGGAGCGGTCGCTCAGGCGGTCGCCGTTGTTGCTCGGCGCGGTCCGGTCGATCACGGCGCGGTAGGTGCTGGAGTTGCCGGCTTTGTCGGTGAGGACGAAGGCGAGCTCGCCCTCCTCGTCGATGACCGTGTTCTTGACGTAGTCGGCTCCGTTGACCTTGCAGGTGGCGTCGCCGTCCCAGGTGAAGTAGACCGGCTTGTTGGTGACCGCCCCGCTCTCGACTTGCTTGCCGTCGGCGTAGACCGCCCCGGTCGGGGCCACCGTGTCGATGACGGCGCGGAACTCGGACGTGTTGCCCACCTCGTCGGTGAGGATGACCGTGTAGGAGCCGTCCCCGTTGATCTCGGAGCCGGATGCATAAGCCTTGAACGCCCCGCCATCCTTTGAGATGGCAGCCGTGGTCTCGGAGGGATCGAACTCGAAGGCCAGGGCGTGGTTGACGTAGGAGCCGTCGTCCACCGCTGCCCCGGCTGAGGTCCATTGGCCTTTGCTCGGGGCCTTGTCGATGCGGACGTCGAACGTGGATTCGTTGCCGGCGGGGTCCTTGATGGAGATCCGGTAGTCTTTGTCGCTCCCCGCCCCGCAGGTCAGGCTGACAGCGTTGCCGGAGAGAAGGTTCAGGGTCTGCTTGTTTCCGGAGCCGTCGGTGACGGTTCCCGTCGCCTCGCCGCTGGTGACGGCGGAGTCGACGATGAGCTTGGCGTCCACGTCGGAGGCGAATCTGAGGGCGCTTCCGCTCTGGTATTCGACGCCGTTGATGGAAAGGACGGGCTTCTTGTGAATGATCGTGAACGAATAGGTCACGGCGATTCCGGTTGCGCTGACGACCGTGTTGTCATAGACGGTCGAGGGGTAGCCCGTCGCCGTCAGAGCGTAGTTCGTGCCCATAGCGAACGTGGAGCAGGAGCATTTGCCGCTCGAGCTCGAGTATTCGTAGCGGATCGTGTCTCCCTCGTTGACGTAGAGGCCGGTGTTCACCTTCTCTGAAGCGGACATCGAGCCAGTGTAGACAAGGCTCCCGTTGCGGAAGAGTTTCACCGTCGGCGCGGCGGTCTCAAGGAACACGCTCATGGTCGTGGAGGCGTTTCCCGCCTTGTCGACCGAGTAGAACTGGTAGAGCCCGTCGCCGCTGTCGCTCGGGATGATCGAGCCGGACGAATAGGCGACGAAGCCGGATGATTTCGGGGCTTTGTAGTAGACGTTTGCCACGCCCGAGCCGGAGTCTGAGGACACGTAGCTGAAGCTAGAGCGGACGTAGCTTCCAGAGGCGATCGCCGAGCCGTTGGCGTACAAAGCGCCCGTCGGGGCGACGGTGTCGACGTAGAAGCTGACCTCGTCGGATTTGTTTCCGAGAGTGTCGGTCGCGTAGCAGTAGTACCAGCCGTTGGCCGTCCCGCTGGTGTAGGAGGCCGCCGCCGCCGAGCTGTAGTAGCTGGCGCCAGGGATCTTGTAGGAAAGGGCGGAGAAATTCGTGTCGGAGGCGGTCACCTTGACCGCCGAGTTGACCACGGAGCCCGAGGAGACTGAAATGCTTGTCCCGCTCCGGACCATGGCGATGGACGGGTTGGTGTAGTCGATCAGGAGCGACGCGCTGTTCGTGGCGGTCGTCACGTAGATGCCCATCTTGCTGTTCGCGCTGTAGATCCAGAGGTATTTGTAGGTGACCTTGATCGTGTAACTGCCCGAATAGAGGCCGCTCGAGATCTTGCCGAGCTTTGAGAAATCGATGACCTGCGAAATCGTGCTGCTGCCAGAGCTGACGTAGGCGACCGTGGCCGTCGAGCCATTCTTGTCGTAGACGATGTCCTTGAAGTCGGCGACGCTAGACCCCGTCTCCACTTTCGCACTGGCGTGGAAATAGCGGGTCGAGCCCTTGTAGACCTCGAATGTGAACTCGGTCATGACCCCGGTGTTCTGATAGGCGGCGGTCGACAGGGTCGACGGCATGGCGAAGTTCACGTCGGCGAAGTCGAAGTAAGGCGATACCGCCGCGATTTTGACCGAATTCGTCGAGCCCACGCTCGTGCCGGTGTTCGATCCGTAGACCTTGACGCCGACATCGTGGTAGAAACTTTGGCTCGAATAAGCCGGAACATCGCTGCCGATAGACGTATTGAGGGTTGTGGAATGGGTCTCGTAGCCATAGACGCTCGGATAGCCCGTGGACTGATAGTTCGAGATCGAACTTCCGCTGCCACCGCCGCCGTCGACCACGACGACGGACGGCCCGGTCGCGAGGCCTTTTTTCTCTTGACCTATGGCATAAACCGCCGGCATCGCCTTGCTGGCGCATCCTCCCAAAAGGGCCGGAAGAAGCATGACGGTTAGCAACTTAGACTTGGTTGAATTTTTCATTCGTTAATCTCCTTGTGATTGAACGTTCTCGGGTCGGCCCTCGTCGCACATCAGCTTGAGGAGCCTCGCCTGGGCGTCGCTTATCTTCTCGACACAGGCGAGCATTCCGTTCTTCTCGGCCCGTTTCTCTGCAGTTGTGAGAGTTGCCAGAGCCTCTTGGAAGTTGAATGCTCGAATGGATTTTTCCAATTCCTCTTTGGCTTGCGGGGAGAGGATTCCCTCGACGCCTTCGCAGGCGATCGCCACTATCTGCTTGATGATTAAGGCGTTCTTCGTTTGCTCCTTTCTGTCGAGGGGCAACGGATTCGCCTTGGCGCTTGGCGCGTTTACGACATTGATGAGGGCGTTGCGCTTTCTGAGGTCGTAATAGGCTCTCGCCTCATCGAACCAGCGTCCTTCGATCAGCTTCTGGGACACGCGCTTCATCGAGTACTGACTCACCTCGAAGCACGGGGTGAACACGCTGTGAATCGGGTAGTAGCCGAAGACCGTGACGATGGCGTGGCCCATGTCTCCGGGCCGGTTGAGTATCTGGAGTTCGCTCGGGTAGATGAGCGGCCTCTCTTTGACCGTCGAATTGCTGTTGATGTCCTCGCCTTTGGACGAGTTGAACCCGACCGAGCGCTGGACGATGGAGTAATTGCCACACCGCTTCGAGAAATCCTCGATGGTCTTGAGGTCGGTCGTCCCGATGAAGACCTGGATGTTGCAGTTGCCCTTGATGATGTCGGCGGCCTTCTCGTCGTAGGTCTTCGCCAGCTGCGAGTAGCTTTGGATCACGAGATTCAGCCAGATGTTCCGGCTTCTTCCCACGGTCACCATCTGCTCGAGCTTGTGAATTTTCGGTAGGTTCCCGAACTCGTCGAGGATGAAGTAGACGGGCCTCGGGAGCGACAGTTCCGGGTAGGTGTTGGCTTTGTAGACAAGCTCTTTGTAGGCTTGGAGGATCACCATCGAGGCCAGCGTGTGGCGGGTCTCTTTCTCGTCCGGGATCTGGAGGAACAGCGCCGTCGGCTTCTCGCCCATCGTCCCGAACTCGATCTCGTTCTCGGAGGTCAGAGCGCAGAGGGACAAATCGGAGAACATCGACAGCTTGTCGAACGTGGACGAGAGGTAGGAACCCCGCGTCTTGTCGCTCGAATCGAGGACCTGCTTACTGAGGGAGACGGCTTTGCTCAAGGGGCTTCTGTGCTTGAAGTAGTCAAGCAGCTCCTTGCAGTCGTCGTCGGTCGATGTGGCCACTTTCGTGAGCGAGAAGAAGTTGTATTTCTCCTTGCTCATCCCGAGGGTTGGGTCGGCGGAATCCTCCAGCATCGCTAGGGCGATGGCTAGGATGAAGTTTTTGGCGCCGCTCTCCCACATCGGTTCGTCCTTGTTCGTGACCGGGCAGAGGACGGTGCAGATGTCGTTGAGGTCCTCATAGACCATGTCGTTGAGGAGCTGCCGCTTGACCTGGATGGCCGAGTCGAGTTTTTCCTTTTCGAAGTAATCACTCCCATCGAACGTCCAGCACCCCCGCTCCTCGTCTTCCTTAACCTCGTCGTCGAGGTGCAGCGCCCGCTGATAGAGCAGGTACGGTCTCTCGAGGGGGTTCCAGCGGACGGAGTTGTAGGGATTCCGGAGGTCGAGCACCTTCACCTCGTATCCCTTGGCCTTGAGGGCTTCGGAATGGTCGGCGTAGAGTTCGCCTTTCGGGTCGCTGATGAGCATCGACGGATGGTTTTTCAGCTCGGATAGGATCTGGATGGTTGGCGAGACGAACGTCGTCGTCTTGCCGGAGCCCGTGGTGCCGATGATGAGGGAATGGGAGGGTTTGGCGAAGGTCACCCGGAGGTGGCCGTCCGCTTCCACCGCTTTGATCGGCGTGCCGGCGATTTCTTTCCCTTTCAGCTCGTCGAAGTCAACCGTGGTGAAGTTCTTTTCGATCTCCTCGTCGCTCTCGAACCGCGATTGCTCGAGGTTGGCCGCGAGGTGGAGGTCGCTTTGCTTGCCCTTGATGATGTTTTTCGAGTTGAGCAGCCAGTAATGCTTGTAGTAGTAGAGAAGCACGACCATCACCGCCAGCCCGACGAACAGGGCGAAGAAGCCCAGGGTGTCGAGGCTCGCCAGATAGCGGATGTCGAACCGCTGCCTGACGGCGCACGTGAGCCCGAAGCCTAAGAGGTAGCAGACCCAAAAGGCGATGAGTGAATAGATGAGAATCTTTGACGCTTTCTTTTTCATTCGGCCTCGATCACCCCTTCCTCGACCAGACGGTCGTGCTCGGCTTTGGCAAGGAGGCACTCGAATTCGGCGAAGACGTCGACTCGCTCGTCGTCCACCTCCTGGTTGAGTCGGGCGGCCCTTGAGTAGAGCCATCCGCGTCTCATTTTCTCGTCCCACCGCATCTTTTCCTCTGGCTTTGCGCTCTGGCGGAATTCGCCGTGCATTCCCTTGGCTGAATAGAGGTAGGCGATGACCTTGTTGCCACATCGGCGGTAAAGGTCTTTGTGGAATCGGGCGGAGAGGAGATAGCGGTCCGGATCGACTTTGCTTCTCAGGCAGATGGCTTTGGTCTCCTCGTCCCGGAGCTTCAGCTTTCGCATCAGTTCCATGAACGTGGACATCGAGTTTTCGTCGGTCATCATGTATGTTGTGATTCGGTCGATCGCCGGGCGGATCTCGTCCATATCGTGGCTTTCATAGCCGGCTTTCTTCGGCGGGAGCGAGCGGTAGGCTTCGAGAAGCAGTTCCTTGAGGTCTTTGTCGTAGATCGCCCGCATATCCGGCTTCTTCAGCTTCTCGTCCTCGTCGGCGAGGAGCTTGTCGCGAACCTGGTGGAAGGCGTATTCGTGGCCGTCCAGCCTCTGCTCGATGCGGACTTTGAAGTCCTCGAGCGAGAGTTTGCTGAGAAAGCCGTAATGGAACTTCTTTTCCCCGGTGTCCGTGTCGAAGGCCGTCGGTTCAGTCTCATAGAACGAAAGGTGGATGTGTCGGTTGTCGGTGTTCTCGTGGAGGCCGGCGAACCAGACCACCTTCTCGTATGGGATGTGATTGGCCTTGAGGAAATTAGGCAATTCTGATGTGACAAGGTCTTGGGCGTTCCGCCAGGAGGCCATCTTCTCTTTCCCGTAGTCTTCGCTGAAGGAGATGATGACGTCCCAAACCACCGAGTCGGTGGCCTTGAGTCCGTCGCGGATCTCAGCCTTGCGCTTTTCGGTCAGAAGACCGTTGGCATCGAAGGCACCGGAGCTTTTCTCTCGGTTCCCCGCGTAGTCCATGAAGTCGAGGTACTTCCCTGCCTTTCCGCCTTTGTCGACGTAGTTCAGGTAGTCGCCTTTCTTCGTGTTCTGCGAGGAATAGAACGGTCGCTTCTTGGAGCCCTTGGTGTAGAACCGCGACCGGACGAGGACGTTTGGTGCCTCGCTCATCGCGGAATGTTCCTCAATTTCTTGAAGCGCATCGGGATGCCGTCGAAGCCGCCGTTCTCGACAATTTCCTTGATGTTCTTGTCGCTCATCCCACTCATGAGAAGCAGATGGTAGAGACAAGAGCAAAGTTTCATGATGCTTTCGTGGTCGTCGGCGAGGTTGGCAATCTGCTTGGTTTCGACGTCGGAGCGCTCAAGTAAAAGAGCTTTTAGCTCTTTTAAGGTCTCAGCCGTCTCATCCCCTTGCATCCTCTTGACGGAATCAACCACAGGAAGATTGATGTTGGAATACAAAGGAGCAACGGACTTGTAGCCTTCCTTCATAAGCAAAAGGAAGAAATCGTTTTGATTGCCGCCGACCTTCTGATAAAGCTCAGACATCTTCTTCGAAAACTCCGGATCATAAATTCGCATGGTGCAGCGGGTAATCTGCTGCGTGTTGAGATTCTTCACTTTGTTTTTCCTCCAATTGAAGGAGAGGACCAAGCATCCCTTCTGGGCATTACGCCCTAGTTGTTGGTGACTAATGGAAGTTGTTGATTCCCACTAGGCTCTGACACTGTGATTGATGGAATGTCTGATTGGTCCCCTCACTTAGACGCCGCGAAAAAGACGTTTTACAAAGAAAATCGTCAAATTTTGTTTTTCAGACGAGCCCTTAGCTTCGCTAAAGCCTTTTTCTTCAGGTAAGAGACAGATTGCTGAGAGATACCCATCTCGGTAGCAATGTCTTTTTCCTTTTTCCCTTGGAAGAAAACGGCGTCAATGACTTTTGCCTGATCCGGCGGAAGTTTGTCTAATTCCTCGTGGAGGAGTTGAATGCGTTCTTTCTCAAGAGCGGCCTGGTGGGGATCCAGTGAAGAGTCTGGAATGTCATGAACGAGGTCATACGCCTCATCCACTTCGTCAAGAGAAACCTGTTTGCGCTGAACCTTCTGCTCTCTCTTGTAGATTCGATATTCTTTGGTAAGAAACTTTTTTCGTTCATCTTCTGAAAGGCTCTTCGTTGATTCGTACAAGCCTTCATCGATAGGAAACTTCTCAACCTTCTCAGAACCATCCTTCTTTGAAGTGATGGTGATTTCGACCATGATATCTGCCATAAGCCTTTTTTCCTTTCGGGAAGAAGGCCGCCTTGAAAACCAGTCGATAGGATTTGTCTGGGAATCAACGTGGCTTCTTCCACATGATTTCCGGACGGTCCTTGCAACAAGACTGTTCTGGATAAGGGCACAGCAGCTTTGCAAAACCGGTGTCTGCTGGGCTCTTGGTTATCGCTAACCATGGACAATTTAGCTTCTCTATCGATGCCAAAAAATGGTGCAAAAATTGGAAAATGAAAACAAAAAATTGGAAATCTTGGAAAATGAAAAAGCCGCAAAGGTTCCAATGCCAATTTTTGTCACTTAATACGTTTTGAACGAAAATAGAAACTTCGTAATTGCGAACGAAATATTCGATATGTAAAAGCGAGAAATGGTAAAATAACAATAAAGAGGATTTGAACGTGCATTTTTGTTACAACGGCTTGTGGAAATTGCTCATCGACAAGGGAATGAAGAAAAAAGATCTCATCCTTCGGGCGGGCATTTCATCATCTACTATTGCGAAAATGGTCAAATCAAAACCGGTCGATTTGGAAGTCCTTGGACGAATTTGTCTTTGCCTGGGGTGCCAAGTTGGCGATCTCGTCGAAATACAAAGGGGGGATTTTCAGGAAAAATGACCAATAATTTTTCTTTTGGCGTCTTTTTAAAAATAATCTATTTGGCTAGAATCCATGGCAAGAATCAATCGGACATATTCAAGGCAATCGTTTCGCCAGTCAACGGATTCCCTTCAGCAGACCAAGGAACAATCGGGCATTTGCTCGATGGAGCTTCAGAATTTTCGCCTTCTTCTGACAAAGAGCGTTTTCAAAGTCTTGGCAATGAAGTAATTATTGCAAAATACTATACAGACCTGCTTCCCTTGATTGATCCAGAGAAACAGAAGCTCGTTGTTTTAGCGTTTAAGGAGATCATCTCTCGTCAAGACGTCCCAAGCGCGACGCAAATTGGCGTTAACACAGGATATACAAAGCAAAACATTGCAGAATCAACCAGCTTTGATTTTTTGGCCCTGCTCACGGCCTTGGTTAAATACTCTTTTTCTTTTTCAAACGTCTTAGCAAAGCCTTTTTTAAAAACTATCGGCAAAGACTTCCTTGAACAATTCAGGACCCAAGAGACGACGATCGTGCTTAGCAACGAACCGGCTCGAGTTGATAGGGATTTATCATTCACTGCCGAAATCAATCGCTTTAAGCAGACATTTAAAGAAGTTTCTGCCCCCTGCTCGCTTCAGCAGAAGAATCCTTCCATGCTTAAAACATATCAGTTGGACGTGTCTAACAATCGTTTTTCAATTGAACAAATCAGTAATTTCGTCCGCCATAATATAGGAAATTACGTCTTTTCTCGAACGGAAATTGAGAAAAAAATCAACGAAAATGAGGAGCGAGGGATTGACTTAGACGCCATCTTTAAGATGAACAAAGAAACGAGCAAAGACGGTAAGGAAAGCAACTTCGCTTCAATCATGACTTACTCCTTTTTGGAATGCGCGCTTTGCGCTCCAAAAATTGAAAGTGCGATTGAGCTTAACGAAAACTCTTCTGGGAACCGCCCATCTTCGGTAGGCGTTCACATGCTCCCCGCCGGAGCGTTGGGCGAAAGCTGCCAAATCGTCTTTGGCGCCGCAAACATCGGCAACTCAATAACCCAAAATGTTGACCATATTTTCGATCAAATAAAAAGAACGATCGACCATCGCGAAGATGAATACACTCTAATTGACCGTGGAATCTTCGATCAAAAATACGATAAAGAAACATCAGAGTATTTGCGGAAAAAAGTCATCCCTTCAACGAGAAATGATTTTAGCATCCCCGTAGATGAAGCTTTTGGTGCCTTTATCGGATACACCGTCGACGTGCCTAAGGGAAATATGATGGGAAATATGGAGTACCGACAGGCGTTGCAAAACGTGATGCGTTCAGACATCGTGTCAGCAATCCCGTATATTCAAACAAAAATAAAAGAATCCAACTTAGAATCTTATTCTTTCTATTTTTTCTTTTTGCCTCTCAACAGCGCTAAAGAAGATGCGGAGCAGATTATGGACCGTGCCTTCCCCGGTTTAGGAGGAAGCCAAAAGTGAATACACCCCGCGAAATGACTTTTGGCGAAAGCGTTTTTGATAACATAGAAAACAACAGCTATCTTCGCCAGCTTTTTGATACCGCCTACTCAATCTATAGTTTCAAGCTTTTTGGAAAAACAAGCCCAAAGAGCCTTACAAATAAGGAAAAAACGGATCTTTTAAAATTTGCCGACCTTCTCTCCAAATCCAATTTGAAAGAAAAAGCACCAGAGCAACAAATACTGGCACAAGAAATTTCCGCGATGATGAACGAAATATATCCCAACGATAAAGAGGTTCTTTTCTATTTGTGTTCAGTCCTGAAAAGCTGCCAAAACTACCTTGGAATGACCGAGGAAACCAAGAAATATCTCTCGACCGGTTTCCTTGAGGACGCTGTGGTAAACAGCGAGATGTCTTATTTGTCTATTCCAGGGAGAAAAGATGAGCACTTCTTCCCTGCTCAGAAGAAGATTTATGATGGCTTCTCTCAAAACTACTTTAGTTATTCGGCCCCGACCTCTTTGGGGAAATCTTTCGTTATGCGGGTCTTTATTAAGGAAAAGATCGCCGCCGGAAGTACGGATAATTTTGCAATTCTTATTCCCACGAAAGCATTGATTAATGAAGTGAGCAGAGACGTCCTCGATGATTTAGACGCCCTAAAAACGAAAGCGGATTACAGGGTGGTCACTTCTTCAGGAGACATTCTTCTTGACCAAAAACATTGCTTTGTTTTTGTTATGACCCCAGAACGTTTTCTCTATTTCATTAACACTAAAACCGAAATTGATGTTCGATATTTGTTCATCGATGAGGCTCAAAAAATTTCGTCAAACGAGGCCAGGAGCGCTCCTTATTATGAGATTGTCGATCAATTGTCAAGGAAGCCGAAGCCGACGAATATTTTCTTTTCATCACCCTGCATACCTAATCCCGACGAGTATTTAAAGCTGATTCCCTCCTCCACCGCTTCTTTCTCCGAACCTTCTGAGGAAGTGAAAATTCAAGCATTCTCTAAATATTTCTTGGCAGTCAAATATTCCCCAGTGTGCCAATTTAAGTACTATATCGATTTGCTTAGCGGAGAAATTGATGCATTAAATGACCTTTCCCACGAAAAAAAGATGTTACTGTCTCTGCCATGGCTAACAGATCTCAATGAGTTGATTCAAACAATCGGCGCGAACAAGCAAAACATCGTATATTGTGCAACCCTTAAGGACGCTGTCGATTTTGCAGTATCATATGCAAAAACTTTGCCACCAACTCAGGATAAAGAGCTTCTTTCGATGGCCCATGAAATCCGAGCTGAGATCCATTCAAATTATTACCTGGCTGACCTTCTAGAAAAAGGATTGGCTTTTCATGTTGGCTATCTTCCAACGATGCTCCGGCTCAGAATTGAAAAGGCGTTCAGAAGTGGAAAAATTCGAACTCTTTTCTGTACGAGTACTTTGATAGAAGGAGTCAATCTTCCGGCGGATAATTTGTTTGTCACTAGTTATAAAACGGGAAGAATAAATCTTAGCGAGGTCGGCTTTAAAAACCTAATTGGCCGCGTTGGCCGAATCAACAGGACTCTCTTTGGGAACGTTTTCATTATTAGAATGAATGACCGCCTTAAAACTGAGGTATTTGATCGGTTGATGTCTCCTAAAGTTCCAGATCAAAAGCTTTCCATTGACGGCACACTCAAGCCTGCGGACAAATCGCTAATTGTTCAGTCTTTGGAGAAGGGGGATATTGAGTTATCTCGCGTTAGAGAAGCCAAAGAACCTTTCGAAAAGTTTTGTTTAATGAGAACGCTGTCTTTAATTGCCTTAAACAACTCTTTGGAAGGCAAAAATTCCACCTTCGTAATGAAAGAACTTGGACTCAATTCTCAAAAAGAACTAATTTCGTCCATTCAAACGTCTTATCAGGGAGTCCAAAAAAGCCCCGGTTTCGACGTTTCGTTTGACCAAGCCGACAATCTAAAAGACTACATCGCTCGAGGTGGCCACTATCCGGATCTGGACCAGGACGGCAAAATCATTTTCGCCAACACCAGGGGGTTTCTTCAAGACCTTTATCGAATCTTCAAATGGGATGCCTATGAATGGAAAACTCTTGGCCATCGAAACCTCCTTGGCTGGTATTCGGGAATACTCAACAGCTGGATGAGCGGCTTTGGAACAAATCTGATAGTAAAACACGCAATCAATCACAAGAAGGAAAACCCAGACGAAGGAATTTTTATCAACAACTATAAAATTGTTGATTTTTATGTCGACAACAAAGAAAACCAAAATATGGTTATTGCCGACACCCTTCACACAATCGAAAACGAAATTTTGTACAGTATCGCCAATTATTTCAGAGAGTTTTCTGCGGAATACAAACGATTTCACAACCTGGAAACCTTTAATAACGATTGGTATGAATACGTTGAATACGGAACAATGGAACCCAAAAAGATAATTCTCGAAAGAAGCGGATACACACGGGAATCCGCCGATTTTATCATTTCCCATCAGAATCAATTCATGATCGGCAAGAACAATTCGATAGCGATGTTTACTCTTCTTAAGACGGCATTGGAAAATTGCGGGGATGAAAGTGTCCAGCAGGATACGGAGGATGTTTTCAAAAACGTCCCGGAATTATTTATTTAAGCGAAAAGTAGAAAAACAGATTGTAAATAATATCTAAAAAAAGACAGATAGTAGGCTTCTTTTTAAATGACAACAGAAAGTCGCAGGGCAGAAAACCACTTTTCTTGTCTATAGATAAGTGGAGAGACATTCTCCGGAAATGGAGGTTCTTCTGATGAAAGAGGAACGCATTCAAGGCGCCGCTTGCCTGGCCGCCGTCGCCATCCTGGACGAGGTGAAAGCCCCCGAAGGCTGGCGAAAGGTCCCGATGTGGGTCGACATCGCCGAAAGCTACGTCGAGGCAAACACCTGGGAGGAGCGCAAGAGGTTCGGAAAAGCCCTCGACGCAGCCCTCATCCAAGTTTCGGCATCTCAAAAGAGAGAGACTGCCTGAGCTTCGGAGTTTCGCCTTCTTTCTCCACCCCTTCTGAGGCATAATAAAAGGCACGGATGGCAATGAGCCCCTTCATTGCCATCTTTTTTGTCAATTTAGGAGTCTAAAGAAAATCTAGCAGCACACGAAAGTGTTGCTGACGTTTATTGATGAGCCGCCCCGCCGTATAATGGTCTCGCCAAACAAATCGAAGGATCTGGGAGGCGGCCAGGATCGGTTTGTTTGGCGATAAACTCCTTCCGCTGGACGCCTCCCAGAGCCTCGGAAGGATTTTTCATGTCCAGGGAGAAAAAGACGCGGTTCCACGATCTGGTGTCCGGGATGGACGGAGGGTCATTCGACGATCTCCGCGGCGAGGTCCGGGCCCGCGAATGCCGCGAATGGCTGGGCGAGGCCGATTTGTCGGAGATGGCGGAATCCCTCGGCCGAAAGCCCGCCTGCCCGGAATGCGGATCGCTTTCCTGCCGGCCTTGGGGGAGGTCGAAATCGGGCGAGCGGAGGTACGTCTGCTCCGATTGCGGACGGACGTTCCAGCTGCTGAGCCAATCGGCTTTGGCCTGGTCGAAGAGGCATCTGATGGATTACGCCAAAGCGCTTGAGATGATGTCGTTCAACGTCCCGCTGGACGTGGTCGCCTCCGTCGTCGGAGTGCACCACAACACGGCCCTTCTCTGGCGGAGGAAGGCCTTCGCGACGGTCGCCGAATGGCAGAGGAAAACGAGGCTTTCGGGCCGGGTTTGGATCGACGAGATCTACACGTTCGACTACGGCGACCCCGGCGATCATTTCCGGAAGATGAGGAGAGGCCTCTCCAAAAGGAAGGTATGCGTCTGCATCGCCATCGACTGCCGCGAGAGCCTGGTGATATTCGAAACCGGCCACGGATGCCCGACCTCGGCGGAGTTGCTGAGGGCCCTGAAGGGCCACATCGAGCCCGGATCGACCATCGTCCACGACGGCCTCATGGCCCACAGAAGGCTCATCGAGGCCCTCGGATCGGCGGACGAGGTCTACAAATCAACGGTCAAGGACGAGGCGTCCCTGAAGGCGATGCTCATGATCAACAGCTTCTCGTCCTGGGCGAAGCGTTATCTCGACAGGTTCACCGGGATGAGGACGAAATACCTCCAGGATTACCTCAATTGGTTCGCCTACGTCTTCAGGGTGAAGGAGCAGGACGAAAAATGGCCGAAAACGGAGAGATTGCTCAGGCATTTGCTCCTCAGCACCGAAAATTGCAAGCGTTCATGGTGACTTTCTCGCAACACTTTCGTGTGCTGCTAGAAAAGAAAAACAGATAAGCACCGCCTCTTTGACAAAAGCTATTTTTTCTTCTTTAGGCGAGCATAGTCGATAAGCAATACTGCCCCCACCATCAAAACGACTGCGCCAATCGCACCCATTACCCACAAAATGATGTCGTTTTGTTCTTCTTTAGCAAGTTCATGAGCGCCTGATGTGGTATTTGTGTCGATTTTTGCTTCAATGCCTTTCGAAATGATTATCCCGGCGAGGTTGAAGCCGAATTGGACAAATCCTAAAGCAGAGACGATGATACCAGAAATCAAAATTCCTTTCGGATGGGGTTCCTTCGCCCCAGTGGCCGATTTTCTAAAAAGCCGGGATGCAGGTGTCGAACTGCCCATTTCGACTTGAGCGTCACTATTTGAGATAACAGTCTGTTCATCGTGATTTTCTTTTTTCTTCTCGAAGTACAATTCAACAAGGGAGCATCTTTCCCACTTTCTGCATTTCCAATCAGTTGGGTTGGGTGTTGTTCCTCGATAGGAGATCGTTTTATCGGCAGCGCAGCCAGCCGGATCCCCGTTGATTTGGACCTTTGGTTCGCCGAAAACAGGATGGGTGAGTTCCCTTGAAACCAGGCAATGCTCGCACGTCGCACAGCATTTTTTACTGAGATAAGCGGGGTAATAATACATTATTCCATCCCCAAGGCCGACTTAAGGGCGTTGACCATTAGAGATTTCCTCTTTTCGTAGAATTCCTCAAAGTTCGTGACTGAATAGTCGATTCCTTCGGGAAGGTATTTCACCTTGTTGCCTTTCCTGAGCCACTCTACAAGCGTTGAGTCGTTTTTTGACTCGTTCTCCTTGCCCTCAAGCAACTCGAGGTTGGGAAGCTTATTTCTCATTTCCTGCCACCGCTGGATTTGGTCTTTGTCTGAAATGAGTTTCGAAATCTTTTTCGTATCGAATCCGGCGAATGGATGGACGTGGTCTTGGTGCCATTGCACCTGGTCGAGTTTCAACTCGGGGTAGAGAAGGGAGAGAACCATAAAAGTCTCCCGCCCGAGGTTGAAGTCCTCAAAACACCGGTCAACCAGTGTTTCATTGAGCGAGAAATCACGGTCCCCCACCAAGTGAATGTTTTTGAATAAAGAAAGAGAAAATGGCGTATTCTGTGGGTCAATTCCCTTAAGGGCGCCTCTTGTGGCATCGATGGCGGCGTTGCTCGCGACACCGAAGATGTTTTTGATTTGAGCGACGAATAAATAGCGCCGGAAGCCCATCTCATTGCCCTTTAATGAGCCACCTTTGCTGAGGTAATACGCAATGGGGATAAGCGCGTTATAAGATGAAATATACTGATCGGAGAAGCCGAATTTCACGAGAAAAGAAACCAAGTCTTCTAGTGCTTGGCTTATAACGGGCCAATTCGTCTCTATTCTACTAATGGTCTCCGTTTTAAAGTTCTGAATCTTCAGACTTGCAGGAGCATCAACCAAGGCGAGAGAAGCGCGCATTACAAAGTCGATGCCAAAAGAAAAGCCCTCACCTTGCTTGTTTAACTCTTTAAGGAATGTATCAATCTTTCCCCTGGCGCCTTTCCAATTGGCCACCATAGTCGAGAAAAGAAGGTCGCTTTTGGACAAAGGCGTCCCCGATGAGTTCACACGAACGAAGATATTGAGAACGTCATCGTAGTCTTGTTCATCTATCTCATAAAAGTTGATAACCGAATTCCCTGTCGCGTCATTGACACCGTTAATTTTGGCAAATAAAGCCATAAGATTGTTTGCCTGGCTATCACTAAACGAGTGGTCCGAAGCGTAGTGAACCACTTTCATCACGTCTGCAAACGCCAAGATGTCTTTGACCCGATACCAGTGGCCTTCGCTTGGGGCGGAAGCATAAAACTTAAAACGAACGACTTCATCATCTATTCCCTTAGCTTCGAGCGAAGAATCCAAGTTGAAATATAGCTCTTTAACAGGGAAAGATCTATCAGCTTTTTTCCAAGCTTTTGGCTTTTTCATCGCAATGCTCCCCTGAAGGGCGATGTACAAAGAAGAGAGGCGCTGCTGGCCATCAAGGACAACGTAATAGAACTCATAATTGTTTACCGGCGGGTTCGGTGCCTTTATGTTTTGATAATTATCTCGCTCGTGGAAATCACGGATAAACTCATAGAGGTTCATATCTTGACTGACGATAGCGTCCTGCGTCACCTTCCAAAAAAGAAACGTTCCAATCGGATAGCCAAGGATGATAGAGTCGAAAAGTCCTTCGATCTGGCTCTCCTTCCAGACAAATTTGCGCTGGATCTCCGGCAAAAACATTTTGCCTTGACTGATGAGCTGGACGGCTTCGCGGATGCTCTTGGTTTGATACCCCATTTTTAACCTCCAGCCAAACCGGCTTAAAAAATTAAAACTTTAATGATTTTATCATTTCCTATAAGAGCAATTCCAGCCGAACCCAATCTTATTTTCTCGTTCGAGTCCCATCAAAATAAGAATGCTCTAAAAAACCTTTTGATCGACGCACGTATTGAGTTTGAGAAGAGATGAGACTATTTTGTCTCTTTCTCGAGAGTTGCGACGAAAAGGCTTTGGTTGTAGTCCCAAACGACAGAAGCAACCTTCCATCCGTCTTGGCCAAGGGCGTTAAGCTCAGTCTCTAAATTCTTTTCTTCCGACTCGTGAATCACTTTGTATTGATACTTCATAAAAACCTCCGAAACAAAACAAATTCTTCTTATTAATTATACCATAGAAATCTAAATAATTCCGATTATATCAGTATTTTTCAATTCTTGTGGCTCGCCAAATACGTGTCGTAATATTGATGTTCTCCTTTGACTCTGGCGGCAATGGCTTCTTCTTTTGAATTGAAGTAGCCAAGGAAATGCGTTTTTTGCTGAAAACATATCTTTGCCACCCAACGCCTCCGCCTTGGATCGAACGACACCCCCGCTACACCCGTTTTAGAATTTGAATATACATGTCTTCCGGGTTTCAGCATACAGATCATGGTTCTGTCCCCATACCCTAAAGCATACTGGTTGCTATGAGAGCCATTCCAGGACTTCGGTTTTGGAGTGCAGCCGCAGGAATAAGGATGCTTGCTCAGCTCGTCGCCCGTGACTATAAATTCTTTACCGCATTTGCACTTGCAGAGATAGTAAACATTCGCCCTCCCGCGTTGACCAATAGATTTCCCACAAGGGTATCTCTCTTCAACGGTCAGCAATCCGCTCTCATAAGGCTTGAAATTAGGATCCATATGTTTTCACCCAGCCGAGAGGCTAAAAAAGCCTTCGGTCCCTTTCCGGGAGCCGAAGGCCGTTCTTTTTCTGGTGCGCCTGACAGGATTTGAACCTGCATGGCTGTTAACCAAAGGATCCTAAATCCTTCGTGGCTACCAATTACACCACAGGCGCGCAAACATCCGACGACAGTGTTGCTTCTCCCCTATTCAGACTGCGCAACTTCGCAAGACTTACTGCCATAGCGTTGTCCGCATGAAGGAATATGAAGGAATTACTGTCCGCAGGGGTTTCGATGAATGATCTAGCCCCGCTAACAAGGATACCACCTTCTGCCATAGCCTCGTGGAGCATTTTGCGCAGTTTTTGAGCAAATGCGGACGATTTTGGGCTTGTCTGCACCCCTCTTTGTCCGCAGGCTATCGAATTAGGTGCATCGTTACGGGCTTTCTTGAGAACGGAAGCGCGTGACTTTCTATGTTCCTAAGTCTAACGCGTCTGCCAATTCCGCCATGGGCCCAGCGCAATGAATTATAGGCTATGGGACTAACAAGAAAAAGAGAAAACCTAATTATCGTTATTGGCGTGCCAGGTTTGCTTATCGATGTAAAGAGCGGCATCGGCCTTTTCGATAAGGAGCGTGGGATCGTTCTCCGGCTTCTCAATCTGGGCGTAGCCAACGCTGGCGGTAATAATGAACTTGGAGCTTTCAGGCTGTCTTTCAGCCAAAAGGGACCTGATTTCGCTAACAATATCATCAGGACTCTTCTTTGTCTTGGTCGCGACAAGGCAAAACTCATCGCCACCATAACGGGCCGCAAAAGTATTGTCGCGAACCGCTATATCTTTTAAGACATCGGAGAAGAGACACAAGGCATTATCGCCCTCAACATGGCCATATGTGTCGTTAATAGCCTTGAAGCCATTGATATCCATCATGAAGAGGATAACGGGCTTCTCTGGCGTGGCTTTAGGTAGCTGTTCTTCAAGAAACTGGTTTAGATGCCGACGGTTATTTAGATTGGTCAAGGCATCGGTATAAATTTGGTGGTTTTGAATCATGACGAAGAGGAAATGAATGATAAGGAAAATATTGAGAGCCAAAATTGGAACGGTTGGAACGATGTCTTCAAGGAAGCCACTGATTAATGGGGCCACCATGTAAACGGCGAAAGTTATACTCTCGACCTTTTCAATGTGCGAATGACTCATAAAGAAGCGATAGACCGAATAAACCGTCGGAACAAGGAGATAGAAATAGTTGACACCGCCCTGAATCCAAGTGAAAGCGTCGGTAGTTTGAAATTCGCCATTCTCCACATAAAACAAAGTTCCAGTCCCAAGCGAAACAAGATCAAAAATAATAATCGCGGCCAAAGGAACAAACATCAGAATATTTATCAAAGTCGGACGTTTTGGCGTAGGAAAAGAACGCACAAAAACAAACCGATACCAAAAATAACAGCCTAAAGAAATACAAACAATCGTCGCGCAATTGACCAAACGAAGCACAATGGTTGGCGGCACGATGATATTGGCAGTGAAAAGTTCCCCGAAAATATCAAAAACGAGCATGCCAACATAGGCATAGATCATATTCCGTAATTGACGGGTCTCTCTTTGAGAGCCGATGTAGCTGTTTATACGAATCAAGACCGTTAATGCGTACAAAACGCAATAGCCTTCAGTGATGATATAAGGCAATAAATTAAAATTCATTTAGGTTTCCTGGTACCTATTTCTTTATTGTAACCGAATAATTAAATAATGAAACAGAGATAATACGAAAAAAGCGAGGCGTAATAAACGTCTCGCTTTCCATTCAGGCTTTAAGCCTTAGTTGTTTGAATCGTTGATGTTAAGAACAAAATCGACGAATAAGTCATCATTAAGGAAATTATCCAAAACCGACTGATTCTCATTATTGTTCTCGTCTTCTTGCGAACGATTGTCATTCTGATAAGTCATCTTCACGTACCTCCTAACTGCCCTGCCTTCTATTTCGCAGGAAGGGTATCTTAGCAGGAAACTAGAGGTCCGCAAGCCGTTTGCCCATGTAAACGTTTACATAGAATAAAAGAAAGCGTTTTCTTTCGGTATTTACTTAGTCTTTTTTAATGTAGGCAAATCGTTGCTTCTTCCGTTTTTCAGCATTCTTTCATAATTTTCATTGAGAGTTTGCTCGTAAGCGGACTTGCTCATTTTATTGGGTTCGTAGAACTTCATGGTTCTTAGGAAATCGGGGAGATATTGAATCTTTTCCCAAAGATCTGGACGATCATAAGGATACTTTTCTTCTTCCGAAACATTGACAGGCGTCAGCTTTAGGTAATCTTGAACGGAGAAAGGTTTCGTCGCGGCGTAAGACATGGTGTCTTGAATAGAAACACATGCCGCCTTGGATTTAGGTGACAAAGCGAGCTCACACACAGTAAACCCCAAAGGAATGACGGCTTCGGGGAAGCCAACTTGCTCCGCCGCCTCTAAAGCCATCTGGCAACGTTGAACGGCTGCCGGATTGGCTAAGCCAACATCTTCATAGGCCGTGACAAGCAAACGCCGCTTAATGGAATCCAAGTCTTCCGCGATGCAAAGACGAGCCAAATAGTACAAAGCCGCATTAACATCCGAACCACGAACGGATTTTTGAAGAGCCGAAACCGAATCGTAATGTTCTTCTTCATCTTTATCCATCGCGTAATTAGGCACTCTTTCAATCGTTTGCAGTTCGTTCACTCCGACTTTATCGCCGGCACTGAATTGAATGGCGGCTTCTTCAAGCATGTTAAGAGCAAAACGAAGGTCGCCACCGCTTAACTTAGCAATGAATTTAAATCCATCGGGGGTCACCTTAATACACTTATTGAGACCCTTCTCCGATTCGAGGGCTCTCTTAAGGCCCACTACCACTTCGTCTTCTGTTAAGGTTTTGACTTCGAGGAGACGGCAGCGGCTTCTAATCGCGCGATTAAGAGAAATATAGGGATTGGTGGTCGTCGCGCCAATAAGGAAGAACGTCCCGTCTTCGACATACGGCAAAAGGAGATCCTGCTTGGCTTTATCCAAACGATGAATTTCATCAACGATCACTATGGCGTGGCCAAAGAGTTTAGCGTCTTCGATTGCCCCTTGGATATGGGCTTTATCAGTCGTGACGGCGTTAATCTTCTCGTAATGGATCTTCATGTCGCGGGCGTAAGCCTCGGCAATCGTGGTCTTGCCAGTTCCTGGCGGCCCAAAAAGAATCATCGAAACAGGGGCTTTTTTGGCCACGGAAGAAGTTAAAAAGCCTTGCGGACCAACAAGGGTTTCTTGGCCAATCACTTCGCTAAGCGAAGAGGGGCGCATCCGGAAGGCTAAAGGTTCTTGCATAAAGTTAATTATAAATGATTAATCGAAAAGGCTAAACTTCTTTGCTGACTTTCCATGACATCGTCAAATCAAGGCCATAGAAAACGTTTTGCTTAAAATGGCGAGATGAAACGGATTAATTCCACAGGACCAAACAAATGGCCTTATCAATAAAACATCAAGATATAGAATAAATTCAGTGTTTGCCTTTAAAAGCCATAAGTATTTTTACGGTATTCCGGATTGACGAAAGGGCTTCTTCTGGTGACGCAGCATCCATGACGGACTTTTCCAATGGGCAATAATCCGTTCTCTCGTGATTCAGGATCATAGGGATCTTTTTATCGTAGGTAACCTGAACGCCATGACTTTCTAAAAGGTTTAGGGCGGGTTCGCTAATGAGAAGGCTGTGAACTTTGGCGAAACCCAAAACGAGATAGAGATAGGCGGCCGCTTTGCCAGTCACTTTATCCACTACCGAAAACCCTTTTAAATTCCGTTTGGAGTCAATCAGTTCTAAAAGAGGGCGAACACCATGGGCGTTGCTTTCAAAATGAAAATCCGGTCCAAGGACGAGACATGTTTGGTTTTCAATTAATTGGGCTTCCATAAATACCGATTTATTAAAGCACTTAAAGTTCGCTCTATGTCAATAGACGCTTTGCGAAACGCTTTTAACCGCTAAAATAAAAGTCGGAGGATTAATCATGTGGGTCTATATTGTCAAAGATTCGGCACAAGCCGACGAATGGGTCTACGTGACTGATAACGCCGCTCAAGCAGACGATTGGGTTTACGTTACCGATAACCCAACCTTCGCCGACAAGAGAGTGTATATAACCGACAACCCTTCTTTTGCTTCTAGACGCATATATATCACCAAAAATTCTGCTAACGCACATTAAAAAAGAGTCAAAATCAGAGCCACAAGAAGTCCGTTGGGCTAAAAAATAAGCAAATCAAACAATAAAAACATATTTTTATAGGACCGTATCTAAACAAAAGACACCACAGTCAAAAGACGAATTATTGCATCTTTTTCCTTTAGTGGACCATAAAAAAGGCCTTTGATTTGCATCAATATCTCGGCAAAACCCCTTTAGATTTGCTTATTAAGCCAGAAAAAAGAAAAGAGTATCAAATAACCTTATTTAGCCTTCTTGCACTCATGGCAATGGCGGCAACGAGGCTCATAGCTTTCCGCTGCGCCGACTTGGATGATCGGAGCGTCGTAAGAAGCCGGTTTGCCATCAACCAAACGTTGGCTCATGGTCGCTGGGGCGCCGCACTTCACGCAGATGGCGGTCAGCTTGGTAACGAATTCGGCTTTCGCCAATAAGGCAGCGGTAACAGGGAACGGTTCTCCACGGAAATCGGTATCAAGACCGGCTACGATAACACGGATGCCGGCGTTGGCTAATTGATCGCAAATTCCAACAACTTCATAATTCAAGAACTGGACTTCGTCTATGGCAACAACTTCAACGGTTTTAACTTTGAGGTATTCCAAAATCTCTTCAGCCTTTTTAATGGGCTGACATTTCATTTTGTAATGGCTATGACTTTCGACATCCACCACCGAATAACGGGTGTCGATGGCCGCCTTAAAAACCATATAGGAACGATGACCATAATCCAAACGATGCACACGGCGGATCAACTCTTCGCTTTTGCCGGCGAACATCGGTCCCGTGATAACCTCAATCCACCCTGGCTCTTTATAGTTTTCCATTTGAAAATAATTCTAAACGGCTCGCGTCTTTATTCAATGAAGATCAAACGTCTTGACCCCAAGGGCGATTCGTCAAATGTTCAACTTCTTTTCGGTCTACCTCGGAAATCCTGACAAAAGGAACCTTATAAATTTTTTCTTTGGCCTTAATAACAAGAGTAGTGACGACATAGTTATTGGTTCCGAAATCTGTTTTGACAGTCGAAACGCTACGAAGCGAGGAATACGGCAAAACAACAAGCTTCATTCCTGAGTGGAAAGAAACGGAATTACTACCGAAAACCGCCTTATCCTTCCGCTGAGCCATTATGAATACGAAGCCAGCCAAAGATACAAAAGCGAAGATAAAAGAAACAATCGCGATTATCTTACAGACGGGTTGGTATTTAGGCCAACCATTATCAGGGTCGGCCAGGTAATAACCACACAAACCCCAAACGCCTAAGAAAAACGTCCCCATAAGAAGGATCAAAAAGAAATATCTCCAACCACTAAGTCCTCGCTGAACAGTGTAATGGTCAACGGCTTTTGCAACATAGGGGGAGGAACGCAAAACTCCTTCTTCTAAGCCGAGCAAATTGGCAAGGCCGTCAATTTCGGTTCTTACGTCTTTACCGAATTCCGAAATGCCATAAACGTGACCATCATAAAGTTCAAAGAAAACTTGGTTTTTATAAGGTTTGGTCGAACGCCAATAAGGTTTATTGGTACGCCACTTAACGATATCTTCAACTTTAAAAGAAGTTTTGCGCCAAAGGTTAAAAACCGTGACAACACCGTTCCCAATGATTAATGGATAACGCGGACCGGTAATATACCAAAGGGTCAAAAGGATTTGGACGATTATAAACAGCGGCCCAAAAATGCAAGTCATGACGATTCCGCCGTTTCCGGCTTTTGGATTGGCCTCTGGATGCAAATACACTGAAAGACCAATAGCGAACATAATGGCAAGCACGATGGAAAGCGCTATATGCATATAGATGGCATCTCGAAGAGAACGCTTGATCTTCATAATAATGAACCCCCTCTATTTGGTGGGAATAGAAGCCAACGTAAACAAACCGGTAAGTAAAAAGACGAAGAAAGAGACGCAAAAGATAATCTCGACCGCCATGGTAAGTTTGTTTTCGATTAGCTCGTTAGTTTTAAGAAACAAAGCCAAAAGAGAAACAACTAAAAGAGACGCAAAAAGAAGAGGAATCAAAAAATCCATGAAGGCAAACACCCTCGATCTCCAAAGAAGGGAAGCGACAAAATAAGCCTGAGTCGAATAAACCATAATATCGTTCCCTTCGCTGTCACGACC